>Ga0209575_10000021_pt1 | contig 267930 bp, 201 predicted proteins | sample Medcelwee11metaG_FD_187172 | JGI IMG/M metagenome (GOLD analysis project Ga0209575, IMG submission 187172) | Freshwater pond sediment microbial communities from the University of Edinburgh, under environmental carbon perturbations - Medium... | ecosystem: Environmental > Aquatic > Freshwater... | reverse complement strand
CCCTCCACCCCCCAACACTCCGTCTTCCGCCTCCCCGGCGTGTGCTCGGGCCGGCCTTCGGCGCCCTCGCTCAGCCAGCATTCGTTGTGCCTCCGGATCTGGGTGGACCTCGCCCGAATTCCGGGCTAGGTCCACACGTGTCCCAGGGGACGCGGCCCATGAAAACGGACCGCGAGGGCAAATCCCCGTCCTCTGCACGAAAGGGACGAATCCGCCCTACATATGAGCCGATCTTCCTCCTCCAACTGCACAACAAGAGTCATGGATGAACGCGTCGCCCACCCGCCCTTCGGGGCATCGGAGGATCTGAACCAGGCCCGCGACACGACTCCATCCTCGCCTGGCTCGCTCGAAGGTTGCTGGGCTGGGCCCTACCGCATCGACGCGCTCCTCGGACAAGGCGCCACTGGCAGCGTCTACCTCGGCGAACACCCCCATATCGGCGCGCAGGTCGCCATCAAAGTGCTCCACGAAGACGTCGCCCGCATCCCCGGCGTCAGTGAGCGATTCGTCCGCGAGGCCCGCGCCAGCAACATGGTGGACAGTCCCCACGTCCTGCACATTCGCGACTTCGGCAAGCTCGACGATGGGCGGGACTACGCGGTCATGGACTACCTCCGGGGTCTGCCCCTCGACTCCCTGATCGAGAGCGAGGGCCCCGTGGCCCCCCTTCGGGCCCTGCGCCTCCTTGCCCAGGCGGCGTCCGGCCTCGCTGCGGCGCACCAGAGCGGCGTGCTCCATCGCGACATCAAGCCCAGCAACCTGTTCGTCACCGTGGGGGCCGACGGCGAGCACATCTTCATCCTGGACTTCGGCATTGCCAAGCTGCTCGAGTCCCATGCCTGGTCTGCCACGCAAACCGAGGCTGGCGTGCTGGTGGGGACGCCCGGGTATTGCGCCCCGGAGCAAGCCTTGCAACAGAACATCGGCCCCGCGGCCGACGTGTATGCGCTGGCGACCGTGGCGTACGAGATGCTCACGGGCCTCCCGCTCTTCCATGGCGCCTCCGTGGTGGAGTTGCTTGCGGACAAAGTTCGCGCGCAGAAGGTGGACCTCCCGGGACTCCCAGAGGACACGCCGGCGCTGCTCGTGTATCTCCTGGAACGGATGCTCTCGCGGGACCCCGCAGCGCGCCCTTCCACCTGGGAAGTCGAATCGCAATTGCGTGCCATTCTCGACGCAGCCCTCCCTCCGCTCTCCGTCCCCCCTCCGGGCGCGATCGACGGGAACGAACGCCGTTCGCGCCCTTCCTTTTCGCGAAGCGAGCCTTCGTCCGTCAGCCCTGTTCTCGACATCCACCCCAGCGTCTCCACGCGTCTCGGGCTCGCGCCTCCGCCCCGCTCTTCCGCGCCGCCAGACCTCGGACGTCCTTCCACCTTCCGTCCCGTCGCCGCACGGGGCCCCGTGCGCCTGTCCCCGCGCACCCTGGCTTGGGTTGCCGCGATCGTCTGCCTCGTGGTCCTGGGCGCCTTCGCTCTGCTGCGTCCTGCACAGCAAGATACGCACCCCGGCGCTGGCGTGTTGTCCATCTCCCACGTAGGGTCAGTCGCTGTTCCGGCCGCCTCGCACGCCTCGTCCCCGAGACCCTCGGCTGCGCTCCTTTCGGCCGCGCCTGGAGCGGTTTCGCTCGCGTCCACGGCCGTCCCGGTGACGACCACGTCCCGACCTCGCGCCCCTCGCGCGTCGCCGCCCGCGACGCCTCCCACGCGCGAGCCTGGGATCCGCCCTCCCGCGGGCCTCGTCGACCCCTTTGAAGGGAAGTAGAGACTCCTTCGTATCGCGCCATTCTCGTGCAGGAGCACGCCATGCCCACACCCTCTCTCGCCATCCGTCTCGCCCTCGTGGGCTTGATGATCTTCGGAACCTGGACGCCCATGGCCCGCGCCGAAACCAACCCCACCGAGGACCGCGCCCGGGACTTCACACGCACCGGCAATGCCCACTACGAAGCGGGACGCTACGGCGAGGCCGAGCAAGCGTTCCGCGAGGCTTACGCCCTGTCGGGCCGGTCAGGATTCCTGTGGAACATGGCCCAGTGCGCCCGACTTGCGGGGGAATCCCGCCGCGCCCTGGCCCTGTACCGGCGGTACCTGGACGCCGTCCCGGACGGGGGACAGCACGCCGAAGCGGAGCGCTGGGTCGCCATGCTCGAAGCCCAGCAATCCGCCTCCCGAACCCCGACCACACCCCCCGCAAACGGCACGCACGAAAAGAGTCCGCCACGTCGCATCCTGCCCCTTTCGCCCCAGCAGAAGGACGAATCCCCCACGGCCCCAGCCCTGTACGAACGCTGGTGGTTCTGGGCGGGAACAGGCGCCGTCGTGTCGGGCGTCGTAGCCGCGGTTCTGTGGTCTAGCAGCTCTTCGTCTTCCCAGGGCTCTGCCCCCGACCAAGGCGCCATTCGGTGGTAGCACCATGTCCAAGAACTCAACGCTAAGCCATCTCTTGTTCGCGGGCACGGCTCTCTTCGCTGGGTTCCCAGGTTGCGGATCCTCCCCGGAGCCCGCCTCGCCCACGATGATCGTCCTTTCCCTCGCATTCGATGACGCATGGGGGCTCACGCAGGTGGAACTGCATTCAGGAGAGCATCAGGCTCTCTGGCCGGACCCTGCTCGCCCGATGCGCTCCGGAGAAGACATCCGCATCGTGCTCACCAACCCCGCGGAGACCGGCAAGCCGATGCCCATCGCCGTCTGGGGACTACGGGGGAAAGACCGTGTGGCGCACGGAGACGTCGAGGTCACCCCCCGCGCCGGAACTACCGTGCAGGGGAATGTGACGCTGACGCTCCTTCCGTGCGGAGACTGGTGCACCCCAGGCGCTCGTGAGTGTGTGGGGGAGGCCGTCCGCGAATGCTACCTGGTGCAATCCAGCGGCTGTACGGCCTGGGGTCCCCTCGGCGCCTGTCCAGCCGAGGCTCCGTTTTGCTCGCTCGGACAGTGCGCCGCAGACTGCGTCAACGAATGCCAGGAAGGCGCGTCGAAGTGCCTTGGCTCCGGCGCAGTGCAACGCTGCGGCCAGACGGACAAGGACACGTGCCTGGACTGGTTGCCCGCTGAGCCGTGCGAAGACGATACGACCTGTGACGCCGGCATCTGCTCCGGCGGAAGCGAATGCCATGACGAGTGCGCTCCGGACGAGCGCCGCTGTGACGGCAATGCCGTGACCCTGTGCGGGCACCATGACCCCGACGACTGCCTCGACTGGGGGCCGCCCCTGGGTTGCCCCGACGGACAATCGTGCAGCGGGGGCGTGTGCGCTCCCCTCGACCAGTGCGAGGACGAGTGCACGCAAGGTGTCTGTTCGGGCGACCACCACCGCCCCTGCGGGCAGTTTGACCTGGATGCTTGTCGGGATTGGGGGCCTCCGGCAAGCTGCATTCCGCAGGACAACTGCCTCGTGGCCTCGTGCGACCCGCTCCTGGGGTGCACCGCCACCCCGCTCGACTGTTCCGCCCCTCCCGCGTCCCATTGCGTCGACGACACCACCCTCGAGGTGTTCGCGCCTGCGGGGGCGTGCCAGCAGGGGTCTTGCACCTACGCCTCCAAGATGGTGGCGTGCCCGAACTGCCCCCAATGTGACCCTTGCGCCGGGGTCCTCTGCGATGAGAAGACGCCGTGCTTCGCCCCGGTCGGGACGTGTTCGGACGGATATTGCCACTACGACTTCGCGAACGGCGAGGAGTGCAAGGACGATGACCCCTGCACGACGGAGGACCGCTGTGCGGACGGGGTCTGCCTCGGAGAGCCCCTGGTATGCGACGACCCACCGGCCGGAGAGTGCATCCACGCGGGGCTGGCCCGCACGTTCGCGGGGCAAGGGACGTGCGCGGCCGGGCAGTGCACGTACCCAGCCACCGAGGTCGTGTGCCCGAACGGGTGCGTCTCAGGCGCATGCGGCTGCTTGGACGAGAGTGTGACGGTGTCCGCGAGCGGCGCGGGACTGCACGGCAGCGTGGCGGCGGACCCGGTCCATGGCGTTCACGTCGCGTTCTCCCAAGCGGGTTCCGGCAGCCTCCAAGTCGCCCACCGCGCCCCCGACGGCACCTGGGCGGTGGAGTCCGTGGCAAACCACGTGGCGGACACATCGAGCCTCGCGATCGACCCGACCGGGGTGTTGCACGCGGTCTATGTGAACGCATCGAAGCGCCTCGCCCACGCCTGGCGCGTCGCCCCCGGCACGTGGACCACCGAGGTCGTGGATTCCAATACAGGCCAGACCTTCCCGAGCCTCGCCGTCGACCCGAGCGGAGCATTGCACGTGGCCTATGCCAACGCCGGGGGGTGGTTGAACTACGCGCGGAAGCCGGCCGGCGGAAGCTGGCAAGTCGACTCCTACGTCAACTCCGACGGCGAAGAGTTCTCCGACGTGAGCTTGGCAGTGAACGCGCAAGGGACTGTGCACGTGAGCTACGTCGCACGGCACGAGCCTCCGGTGGCCATCGAGTACGAGACGCTGGAGTATCTGTCCAAGGTTTCGGGCGGCAGCTGGCAGCACAAGACGGTCGTTTCCGATCTCACGACGGTGATGGGGCACTACACCAGCATCGTCCCGCGCCTCGACGGCGGCGCGCTCATCGCCTATCGCGACGCAGCGATTGGCGTTCGCGTCGCCCGTGTGACCGCCGGCGGCCAGGTGACTCTGGTCTCCGCTACCGCAGCCGGGGTGCCGCCCTCGCAAGGGAGGTTCGTGCGTCTGGCCCGCGACCCGGGGGGCTTGCTCATTCTCGTGTACGCCTCGGGTCCTACGGTCTGGGCGATACGAAGCGCGGACCCCGACGGCGCGGGGTGGCACCCGCGCGCTACGATTGCGCAGGTTGGCGAAGCGACGGGGTGCGGCCTTGCGCTAGACGCCGACGGCGCGGCGCACGTGACGTTTCAGGACGCGAGTCCGGGTGCTGTGCTGTACGTACGCGACTGTCCTTGACCCGTCAGGCGGCGCCTTCCAACGCCACCATCGCGGGCCCGCTCACCCGGTCCACGATGCCCTCGAGCCAAGCAACCCCGGCCGCCACCTGCTCCGCCGTCAAACCCTTGACCCAGGCCACGTGGTCCGCTTGATCCGGCGCCACCGGCAGCGGACAGGGGCCAGGGTCCAGCAAGGTGATGCACGGGACCGTGCCTCCGCGCTCTTCCAAGAAGCGGGCCAGTTGCTTGACCCGCTCCTCGATGCACCCCTCGATCAGGCCGATGGCGGCTTCCATCACCGCCCTTCGCCTCGCCGGACACATGGGCAGCCGCACCTGCTGGTACCAAGCCCGAAGCGCATACAGGTTGCCAATGTAGCGGACGTTCTTGCCCGCGCGAGGCAGGATGGGGTCGAGCCGCGCGAACTCGACAGGACGGTCGATCGCCCGCGTCTGCTGGAGCAGCAGGTGACCTTCCTGAATGCCGTTTCGAACCACCTGGCCTGCGCCTGCTACCGCACCGAACCCGACGTCGGCGGGACCCACGAGTCCCCCCGTCCCACCGAGGAAGATGCGTCGCTCGCGCAAAAACACGCCGCGCGCCACGTTGCCAATGAGCGACGGGGTGGCCTTGTCCCCGCTCTTGCCCCAGGGCGTGAAGTTGAAGTGAATGTACCCGCTGCCCACCTCCGCGTGGTCCTTGCGCGAGGTACCTCCGGCCATCAGGCAGTCACAGAAGTTGATGAGGCTTCCGAGGGTCACGAAGCTCAGCAGCAAAGTTTGCTTGAGGCCGACGGCGTGAGCGGTGGAGGCCTCTTCCTCGAGGAGCGTTCCGGGACGGACGTGGGCGTTGGCTCCTAGCGACGCCTTGGGCAGGAGCACGGCACCGTTCACGTAGCCGCTCGCGATGCTGGCGGCGTCGTCGAAGACCGAGTCGATGACCGTGGCCGGACCTTCGGTGCCGACCTCGGCGCCTGGGCCAAGCCACGTTCGTGCGCCGTGCAGACGGGTGCCGGGGTGCAGGACGGCACCTTCGAAGATGCGGTCGAGCCGCACGTCGTCCGCGACGAAGGTCTGGCGGGGGTCGATGATGCGAACGCCCGCGCTTGCGAGCCGTTCGAGCCTTTGTTCGAGGGCTTGGGTCGTCACGCCCCCGAGGCTATCACGAAAGGCGGCTCAGCAAGCCACTTCGGTCGCCACGGGGCGCCGCTTCACTTGATCGGCTTCTGCCCGTTGCACTCGATCTTGTCGAACTGCGTGCGGCCTTACCGGGGACCCGTGTAGTCGCTGCAGCACAGCTCGCCCGCGGTGTCGGGCCTGCACCGCTCCCCAGCGCGGAACATGCTGATGCAGCTTCGGACCAGCTGGTAGTAGTAGTCGCCCGTCGCATTCTTCGCCGGCTCGATGTCGCGGTTGTACTCGTCGGTAAACTGGTCGAGGAAACACCCGTACGCGCCGTCGAACGCGTTGCCGCAGTCGCACGCTGGCGAGCCGCACTTCCAGCGGCCCGTGATCCATTCGTTCCATCCGGTGATCGTCACGATCGGGATCTCGGGGTTGTCGAGCAGCGTTTCGAACTGCTTGCGGAACGTCTTTCCGTAGTGTTTCGGCGTCGCCGAGTCCATGTGGCTCATGTAGTTCGCCTGGTACGCCGTCGCGATGGGGAACTGCTCGGCCGCTCCGTTCTTCGCCGAGATGCGCTGTCCGCAAGGCTGACTCTCCAGGGGACTCTCATCGCAGTTCTCGAGATAGCTCCACCTCTCCGTACCCGCGGCCTCGTAGGCCCACATCCTGCGGACGGTGTAGTTGGCCGAAAGCGCCGAGAGCCTCGAGTTGCTGACCGGATAGGTGCTGTTCTCGGTGACGAGAACGAGAGGTTTGCCCTCGTACTCGAACGCCATGTCGCTGCCCGCGAGCAGCTCGAGCAACGTGTACACCATGTACTTGCTGTCGGGTTGGTTGCAGGAGCTCGGCTGCAGGTAGGTGGGGCAGTCGGACACCGGAACCCATGGCACGATCTTGGGCGCACCAGAGATCGTCTTCCACACGTTGAGCATCGTGGTGAAGGGCTGGATGATCATCTCCTCCGGCCGGGCACACAGCGCGCTCGTGTTGTAGTTGTGGTTGGTCACGTCCACGAAGACGAAATCCGCGCCCATGTCGCGCAGCATCTCGGCGTGCTGCGTGAGGAGCGCAGTATTGTTGGTGAGGCAGTAGTAGCCCGCAGCCGGCTCACCCCACCAGAACGACGTCTGCGCGTTCGGATCCGACGGCCATGGCGGCCAAGGCTCTTCCCCGGCCAAGCACTTGGTGATGTCGTGGACAGCCTGGGACGAGGGACAATGCCAGGTGTGGTAGAAGACGCCGATTTTCGTCTTGCTCGGATCGAACGGCTTGTCCTTGCAGGTATGACTGGGTACGTCGCAGGTGTACCGCGTGCCCGGACAGTCGGAGGTCTGGTTGCACTCGACGCAATAGCCATTGAGGCAGACGTTTCCCGACGGCGCCCAGTCGCACGGGTTGAGCCAAGGAACGCACTTGTCTCTGCAAATCCCTGCCAGGCAACCCTGGTCCGCGCCGGGGCAGTCGCCATCGACGACGCACATGGGCACGGTCGCCGCGTCCGGGGCGGCGTCCGTGTCGTCGGATGCGTCACCACCCGCATCACCCGTGTCACCGCCCGTGTCGGCGGTGCCATCATCGTGGGTGTCTCCGACGACGCTGCCGTCCGAGTTGCCGTCGCCAGCCGTGCTCCCGTCTGCGGGATGATCCTGGTCCGCGCTGCCGTCTGCGACGGGACCCGTGCCTCCCGCGCCAGCCCCGTAGGTGGAGGTGTCAGCGCCAGCCGAACATGCGGCGATCGTCAAGGCGAGCAGCGCGACGAGGCGGGGCGACGAGAGTTGCGAGTCCATGGGTTCTCCTGGATGAAGTAAACACTTCCACGCGCCGTGCTTCAATCCCTTGGTCGCGCGCGACTTCATTATTTCTTTGGCCCGGACGATCTCACCGTCGAACTTCGACGACGCTTCACGATCGAGATGCGGCTACGCACGGCGGCAGGACGGGAGCCGTGCGACTCCCCACAAAGGGGGAACTTCCGTGGCGCGCCCTGCGCCGGGCAGCGCCCTGGCCCGCCGGCTCGTGCTAGGATCCGTTGATTCCGGTCTTTGTCCGCGCGCAGTTGCTCGGTACCGCGGCGGGGCTGCCTGCCTCGCGGGCCAGGAGGTCTCCCATGAAACCAGGCCGCCTTCGTGCATTCGCCCTCGCGCTCCTGACGAGCGTAGCGCTCGCGCTCGTCGCGCCCTCCGCCGATGCGGCCGATCCGTCCTGGCCGTCGGTCCGGGAGGCCTGGATCGACCACTTCGAGGGGCCGGACGTCGACTCCGACATCTGGGAGGACGTCGGCAATGGCAAGGTCACCATCTCGCCCGCGGCCGCGCACCCTCCGAGCCAGCATGGCCTCGCCGTCGATGTGACGGGCGAGGGCAAAGCGTACCTGCAACGCTTCAACCTCGATGCGTGGCCTCACCTGGAATTTCCCAGCGACACCTACTTCCGGTTCTCCTTCCACCCCAACGGGGTCACCATTCCCGCCGGTGACACCATCAGCATCGCGGTCATGCGCGACAAGGACTGGAACACCCTCGCGGGACTTCGCATCCGCCAGGAGGGTGGCGCCTATGTGGCTGTGCTCGAGCTGCCCGATGGCACCTACGATTCCACGGCCATCCCCCTGAGCAACGACTGGCACACGCTCGTGCTCGGATGCCGAACGCATGATTGGATAGGGATGTGGGTTGACGACGCCCCGCCTCGGGTCGTCCACGGCGTGCAGCACGCGGTCGACTTCGTCCAAGTGCTGATCATCGGAAAGACCGACGGCAACTGGAACGGCACCACGCCCAGCGGCACCGTGTTCTTCGACGACGGCGCGCTGTTGTATGCCTCGTATGGGGATCTGTACGTGGACGCGGAGAAGGGCGACGACGCGGCTGGGGGGCTGTCGGCCGACGCGCCGCTTCGCACCATCGGCAAGGCAGCCGTGCTGGCGTCCGCGGGGACTACCGTGCACATCGCTCCGGGCACGTACCGAGAGTCGGTCACCGTGCCAGTCGACGGGGAAGCGGGCAAGCCGATCCGCTTCGAGGCTTCGGCAGGGCGAGGCACGGTCTTCGTGGTCGGCTCCGAGTCTGCGGCGTCGGTCCCCTGGACCCGGCTCACCGATGCGGGGGAGCTCACGCTGGCGCCCGGGGTCAATCTCACGCAGGCAACCATCTGGAAGGCCGACCTGACGGGTTGGGGCCTGAGCCTTCCCCCTCGCTTCGTCATGGTGCGCAACACGGACGGCGCCCTCACGCGCCTGACGCTCGCGCGCGAGCCGGACTTCCGGGTCGACAGCACCTCTCGCTATGCCGAGTACTGGTGGGCTGCGCAGGGCGGCTCCGCACCGTCGACCTGCGACCCAGCGGCCCAGCCCGACTGCGATGCCCCGCAGCGCTCCGGCGAGTACCTCGTGGATGGCAGCGACGACTCGGACCCTCCCGCGGTAGAGCCTGGAAGCCTCGCGACCCTGGGAGACGTCACCGGCGCGGTCATCACGGTCAAGGACTGTCTGACCGGTCACTTCACCTACCACCGTCGTATTACCGAGACGCTTGGGCAAGGCGGGGTGCGGCTGGGCAGGCTCCCGGAGAACTACTACGATGGCTGCTGGTTCGACCACGACCCCTCCAACCCGGCGCTCGGGCTGTATTCCAAGTACTACGTCGAAGGGTTGTCGAAGCTCATGGACGTGCCCGGAGAGTGGTACTTCGACGACGGGACGCAGACGCTCTACATCTGGACGCCCGACGGCCGGAGCCCGGACGAGGTCGGTATCGAAGTGTCGGTGCGTGACACGGGCTTCGAGCTTTCGCACCGGTCCTACATCGAGCTGGTCGACCTCGACGTGCTGCTGTACCAGGAGCAGGGGATTCGCATCGGCAACGGAGGCGACGACAAGTCGCATGGCGTCACGTTCTCCGGGCTCGACTTGGGCTGGGCCACGCGGGGAATCCACCTGGCGAGCAGCCCTGGGGTGGGCAGTCCCCCCGAGAGCCAGATTCGCGCTTGGACCCTCGCCGACTCGCGAATCCACGACATGGACAGTCTCGCAATCTACTTCTACACGGGGTCGGGCGTGGACTTCGCGAGGCCAGGGATCTCCGATGCCCGCATCGTGCGCAACGAGCTCGCGCGCATCGGCTTCCACGACAACGAGCAAGGCGGCGTTGCGGTGAGCTTCAATCGTGCCGACCACCTCCTGTTCGAAGCGAACCACGTGCACGACATCGCGCACAACGGCGTCGTGTTCTCGCAGGCGCAGTCGGCCCCCGGGAGTCCGGACCACGATCTGCCACCGGGCGCAATCCTTACGGGGGATATCCTGGTGCGCGGCAACCTGTTCGAGAGGTGTGTCCAGAACGCGGCCGACGCGGCCGGCCTCAACTTCTGGGGCGCCCTCGCGGACAACTCCCATATCTTCCGCGACGCCCTCGTCGTCGGCAACGTCTCGCGCAACAACCTGGGCTGGTCCTGGGTGTCCAAGATGCGAAAGAACTGGATGTACGAGGGACTGGGCGGCATCGGCTTCTATGTCAATTACGCCGGAGGTATCCACTTCTTCCGCAACATCGCGTACCAGAACGGGCTCGACGGGTTCATGGCCACCGGGGGCTGGGTCGACCAGGGGGTCGTGATGGCGAACAACACCTTCGCCAACAGCGTGTCCGCCTACTCCCTCGGCTCCGGCGGAGAGACCTGCAAGACCGCGACCGCCCTCGATACCCGCAATACCATCTTCCTTCATCACCGCAGGTCCGTGGTCGGCGTGGGAGAAGCCGAGATCCTGGTGGGCGGCCACCTCGCCATGGACTACAACCTCTACTACCTCTCCGGCTACGAGCCCTGGCCCCAGCACACGCCGGGCATCCTTTCCGGCGACGTGGGGAGTGGGTACCAGGAATTCCCGACGCTCGACGATGTGCGATCGTCCCTCGGACTCGAGCTTCACGGCGTGGAAGGGGACCCCAGGCTCGCGAGCTTCGACCCAACCCTCGACGACGGGACGTGGCAGGACTTCCGGCTCACGGAGGAGAGCGACCTGGCCATCGACAAGGGGACGGCGCTTCCAGCGTCGCTCGAGGCGCTGCTCGCGAAGTTCTCCATCGACTCTGGCCAGAAGGGGAGCGCGCTCGACCTGGGAGCACTCGAGTTCGATCCGAGCGCCCCGGACGTGCCCTGGGACATCGACGCGGGCCCCGCGAGCGGCGACGCCGGGGCGGACGCGACGCCGCCTTGGGGGGACGAAGATGGGTATTCACCCGGCGAGCCCGACGGCGGAGCGCCAGCCGCGGCGGGAGGGGGCAGCGGAGAGGACGGCGGCTGCGGGTGCCGGCTACAGAGGAGCGGCGCGCCGACCCCGGTGGACCTTCTGGCGCTGGCCTTGCTGCTGGCCGGGGTTGTGAAGCGACGGCGTGGTCTTGGGAGTTGGCGCGGCGCTCGAGACCGCGCGACCCGGACTTGTTTTGACTTGCGAAAGGCGTTCGAATTGTCTACCGGCCGTCGAAGGCCGAGTCGATGACCGTGGCGGGACCTTCGGTGCCCACCTCGGCATGCGGTCGAGCCGCACGTCGTCCGCGACGAAGGTCTGGCGGGGGTCGATGATGCGAACGCCCGCGCGAGCGAGCCGTTCGAGCCTTTGTTCGAGGGCTTGGGTCGTCACGCCCCGAGGCTGTCACGAAAGGCGGCTCAGCAAGCCACCTCGGTCGCCGATGGGAACCGCTTCACTTGATCGGCTTCTGCCCGTTGCACTCGATCTTGTCGAACTGCTTTCGGCATCCGTGCATTCCCGGACACGTCGCATGCGGAACCATCTTCGTCCCGTCGCACCGCAACATCGTCTTCTTGTCCGTCGTGCAGGCGAAGGTATCCTTCGACTCCGGCATGCAGGGGTCCCCTTCGTCGCCCGTGCTCATGTCGCATTTCCAGCCCATCGCGTTGGCCACGCATCCGTTCTGCCCCGCGCACTTCTGCACCAGCACCCACTTGTTGCCCTTGCACTCGATGACACCCTTGCCGTCGAGGCGGCACTCGGGCTTGGTGCTCACACAGGGCTCGCCCTCCTCGTACTTGGTGTTCGTGCAGTTGTCCTTTCCCGCGCCCATGCTCATGCAGCCAGTGCCGCCGCGGCAAGGAAGAGCCTGCCACGCGCCGCCGGCACAGAGCATCGCGCTGCCCTTGTCCTTGCACACCACGCTCCCTTCCTCCGTGCACTTCGCCCCTGCCTCGGGCACCTTCTTCTTGCACCCAGGGACGGCGAAGGTCGCGATGAGCAAGACACAGACGGCCCCTGCCCCGATCCAATTGGTTGTCTTCATGGGGACGGTCGTACCGCAAGCGCGGAGCCGGAGGTGCGGAATCTTGCGAGAGGACGTCCTCCGCGCCGCGTGCAGCCACGGTTCCGCGAAGAACGACGGAAGGCCCCTCACGCCGCGTCCCCCCAGCGCCTCCGTTCCTTCGGGACGTTCCGTCGTCCTGCGCTACGCTGTCAGGCGTGAAGCTCGCGCTCAAGGTCACCCTCGCCTTTGTCCTTTCCATCCTGACGGTCCAGTTCACCTTCGGCGTGCTGCGCATACGGCGTGAGGCGAACGCTTTCCTCCAGGATTCGGCCCGCGATCAGCAGGTGATCGGCCGTGCCCTGGCCCTGACCGCTGCCAAGGTCTGGCAGACACAAGGGGCCCCCGAAGCCTCCGCACTCGTGGAGCACGCCAACACCGAGTACGGTCGCATCCAGATTCACTGGAGGCCGCCGTCGGCGATACCTGTGAGTCTGCCCGGGGAGCCTGTCCCGTTGCCCCTGGCGCCGTCCGGCATCATCACGTGGATGGATTCCACGGGCGACAACCGCGAAGTCTTCACGGTCGTTCCGGTGGTGGTCGGCGAGGCCACCGTCGGCGCGATCACCCTGACCGAAACGCTGGCAGAAGAGGGAGCCTATGTGCGCGATTCGGCCGCTCGTCTGGCCTGGAGTACCGCGGCCATGCTCGCGCTGTCGGGGACGGCGACCCTTCTCATTGGCCTCTTCCTCGTGGGGCGCCCGGTGCGTGCCTTGGTGCAAGCCGCCCGCAAGGCCGGAGAGGGCGACCTATCCAGCCGCATCGACACAGGCCAGCACGACGAGATCGGGGAGCTGGCTACCGAGTTCAACCGCATGTTCGACAAGCTCGAGGAAGCACGGACGCACCTCCAGCAAGAGTCGACAGCACGCATCGCAGCCCTGGAGCAGCTTCGCCACGCCGATCGCCTGATGACGGTGGGGCAGCTTGCCTCGGGCATTGCCCACGAGCTTGGCACGCCGCTCAACGTGGTCAGCGGGCGCGCCAAGATGATCGCCAGCGACCCCACGGCGGCGGAGACCACCACGAAGAACGCGCGGATCGTCGCGGAACAAGCCGAACGCATGGCCGCCATCATTCGCCAGCTCCTCGACTTCGCACGGCAACGTGGTCCCTCCAGGGCATCCGTCCACCTCCCCTCCCTCGTCGAGGACACCCTCGACCTGCTCCGTCCCATGGCAAAGAAGCGCAACGTATCCGTCCACCGGGACGCCCACCCCGAAGACATCACCGCCCTCGTCGATGCCGGCCAAGTTCAGCAGGCCCTCACCAACGTGATTGTCAACGGCATCCAGGCCATGAACGCGGGAGGGGACCTGCACGTCGACGTCTTCACCGAACGCCGGCCCTCGCCGGAAGCCGAGGAGCGCATGGTCGTGTGCCTACGGGTTCGTGACGAAGGCATCGGCATCCCTCCCGACTCGCTCCCCCATGTCTTCGACCCGTTCTTCACCACCAAGGAGGTCGGCCACGGGACCGGGCTCGGCCTCTCCGTGGCTTACGGGATCCTGCGAGAGCACGGCGGCTGGATCGATGTCGAGAGCGAGGTCGACAAGGGCAGCACGTTCTGGCTATGCATACCGTGGGAGCCAACGAAATGAACGGGCGCGTGCTTCTCGTCGACGACGACCTGGCGTTCTGCGAAATGGTGGCGGAGGCGCTGGGGTCGCGCAGCTACCAAGTCACGTTCTTCCAGCGCGGGGCCGACGCACTCGATGCCCTCGACGGTGACGACTTCGACGTGGTCGTGTCCGACGTCAACATGGCCGGCATGCCGGGCACCACGCTGTGTGGCCACGTCGTGGCGCGACGACCTGACCTTCCGGTCATCCTGATCACGGGCTTCGGGAGCCTCGAGGCAGCGGTATCTGCCATCCGAGCCGGCGCGTACGACTTCCTGAGCAAGCCGGTCGACCTAGACGTGCTCGACGTGGCGATCCGGCGAGCGCTCGAGCGCCGGACGTTGCAACAGGAGGTCCGTCGTCTGCAGCGTGCGGTGCGTACGGGTTCGAGCTTCGAGGACCTCATCGGCTCGAGCCCACCGATGCGAGAGGTGTTCGACCTCATCGACCGGGTGGCGTCGTCGGACACGTCGGTGCTGGTGACGGGCGAGAGCGGGACGGGCAAGGAGTTGGTGGCGCAAGCGATCCACAAGCGAAGCCGTCGCCAAGAGGGGCCCTTCGTGCCGGTGAATTGCGCGGCGATCCCCGAGGCGCTGCTCGAGAGCCAGCTGTTCGGACACGTGCGTGGGGCGTTCACCGACGCGCATCGAAGCCAGGCCGGACTGTTCGTGCAGGCCAGCGGGGGCACGGTCTTCCTCGACGAGATCGGGGATCTGCCGATTGGGATGCAGCCGAAGATCTTGCGTGCGATTCAGGAGCGCAAGGTGCGCCCCGTCGGAGGGGACCGGGAGATCGCCTTTGATGCGCGGATCGTGTCCGCGACCCACCGGGACCTCGAGACGGCGATCGAAGAGCGGGCGTTTCGTGAGGACCTGTTCTTCCGCCTCAACGTGGTGCAGGTCGACGTGCCGCCCTTGCGCGCCCGCGGCGGCGACGTGCTGTTGCTCGCGCAGCGTTTCCTGGAGACCCATGCGGCGCGGGCGGACAAGCCGGTGCGCGAGATCGCCGTCCCGGCTGCGGAGAAGCTGCTCGCCTATCCGTGGCCCGGCAATGTGCGCGAGCTACAGAATTGCATCGAGCGCGCGGTCGCTCTCACCCGCTTCGATCAGATCGGCATCGACGATCTCCCGCCGAGGGTGCGGGATCATGTGAGCACCCACGTGATCGTGGCCGGGGACGACCCCACGTTGCTGGCGCCCCTGGACGAGGTCGAGCGACGGTACATCCTGCGGGTCCTGGAGGTCTGTGAGGGGCATCGCACCGCGGCCGCGAGGGTCCTGGGGCTCGATCGCAAGACGCTCTATCGCAAGCTGCGCGCCTACGGCCTCGGACCGGACGATCCGGCCGGCTCGTAGGCAGCGCGTTCCGGCACGGTTCATGAACCTTGGTTGCCTGTCGCGGGACACAACTCCGCGACAAGGAGCAACCCATGACGGACCACGCCACGGCACACCCATTGCTAAGTGCGCTCGAGGCCGCGTCGCCGACCCACCTGCTGCTCGCGGAGGACGACGACGAAATGCGTGCCATGTTGGCCGACGTGCTGCGAGCCGACGGTTACCTCGTGACGGAGGTGAGCGACGGCGAAGAGATGGTGAGCAAGATGCTCGAGTTGGTGGATGCCGAAAGCCACCCGCTGGACGTGATCGTGAGCGACATTCGAATGCCCGGTCATTCCGGCCTCGAGGTGTTGACGCTTGTGCGGAGCCTCGGCCTGCAGACGCCGGTTATTTTGGTCACCGCGTTCGGTGACTTGAAGACGCATCGGCAGGCGGAGAGTCTCGGGGTGAACGCGGTGCTGGACAAGCCCTTCGACCTGGACGACTTGCGCACGCTGCTGTTGCACTTCGCCCCGCCGAGGTGATCATGACACGCCCGAGGGTACTGGTAGCCGAGGACGATCCCGGGATGCTCGCGTGGCTCACGGACGTGCTCACGGAGCAGGAGGTGGAGGTGATCGCTGCGCGCAGCGGCGTCGAGGTCCTGCATCACATCAACAACGACGCGCTGATCGCCATGGCGATCGTGGACGTGCACATGCCGCCGCCGAGCGGCCTGCGGGTGGTGGCGCTGGCGCGGCTTTCTGGGTTTCGAAGGCCGTTCTTGCTCATCACGGCATTCCCCGACGAAGCTTTGCAGAAGTGGGCCGCGGCCATGGAGGGGGTGTCCCTGCTCGCGAAACCGTTCGAGGCGGGGCAATTGTTCGGCGCGATCCAGCGACTCGGCGGCTTGCGTCCAGCGTCGGGCAGTTCGTGGCCCGTGAGAGGCCGGTGAGGAACGTGGCATTCGGCCCCACCGCGGGCCTGCGCGGGGCATTGTGCCCCAGCCCACGGCCCCGCGGGTCTGCCACGCACAGCGCCCTCTCTTGCGACATCATCGGGGCAGTCTGCCCCATTGCCATGCCCTCCCACCCACCTGCACCGCAGTTGATCCTGGCACGCTTCTCGCTCAACGAGGGGGACCCATTGAAAGGCAACGAAACCAAGGGACCCCAAGGTCCCTTTCACAGCAAACCACGAGGTACATCATGCGCAACGTCTCATTCGTTCTCGTAGCAGCTCTCTCGCTCTTGATCGGATGCAGCTCAGACAAGCCCGCGCCCAAGACCCCGGCTTCTGGGGGAGGCGTCGACGTGGCCCTGAGCCCTGACCAAGAGCGCGCCGTCGCGGATGCCCAGCAGAACGCCGGGCAAGGTGGCTTGAACTTCGACGACGAGGTCCTTCGGCTTTGCCCGGGCGTGCAGTCGCCCAAGTTCGACTACGACTCGGCTCGCGTGAGGGAGGCCTTCCGCAACTCCCTTGTCCAGCTTGCCCAGTGCATGACCGATGGCGGCCTCAAGGACAAGAACCTTCTGCTCGTGGGTCACGCCGACCCACGCGGCGAGCCGGACTACAACCTCGCGCTCGGGGGTCGTCGCGCCAGCTCGGTCCAGTCCGCCATGGTGTCTCTGGGCGTAGGCAGCTCCCGCTTCGAGACCTCCTCGCGCGGGGACACCGAGGCCAAGGGAACGGACGAGGCGTCCTGGGAGCTCGACCGCAGGGTCGACGTCAAGCTCGCCGGAAGATAGGGGTGAAACGGACCTTGGAGTTTCCCCTTCTGTAGACCTCTGCGACCTCTGTGGTTGCTTCGGAGCGTGCAGGGGTTCCTGAAGGGTAGGAACGTGGTACAAGCCCCGCCACGCTGACCTTTCGCCGCATCTTCGTGTTCTTTGCCCCGCTCGAGGCTACCTGGCTCATGATGGCGCTCGAAGGGCCGGTCTTGGCCGCCATTCTCGCCCGCCTGAGCGAGCCCAAGCTCAACCTCGCCGCCTACGGCGTCGCCGTCGCCATCGGCATGCTCGTCGAGGCGCCGATCATCATGATGATGAGCGCGGCCAACACTCTCGTGGTAGACCGGCAGTCTTACCGCGCCCTGCGGGACTTCTCTTTCGCTCTCAACGCCCTCGTCACGCTGCTCATGCTCGCCGTGGTGATTCCCCCGGTGTTCGATCAGGTCGCGGCCCTGCTCGCCCTGCCCGAGGCCGTCGCCTCCCGCACCTGGACTGCCACGGCGCTGCTGCTGCCCTGGCCGGCCGCGATCGGCTACCGGCGCCTCTACCAGGGAATCATGATCCGGTCCGGGAGCACACGACTCGTGGCGTTCGGGACGGTGCTTCGTCTCATCACGATGGCGCTCACGGGGCTCACGCTCGCCCTCGTGACGAAGCTGGAGGGGGCATCGGTCGGGGCAGCGGCACTGTCCGCGGGGGTCGTGGTGGAAGCGATCAGCGCCCGATGGATGGCGCAGCCTGCCGTCACCGCGCTGGGTGACTCCGACCGGCCAGCGCTCGGTTGGAGCGAGATCGCGAGGTTCTACTACCCCCTCGCCATGACGTCGCTGCTCAACATGGGAATCCAGCCGATCGTGACGTTCTTCGCGGCGAGAGGGAGAATGCCGGTCGAGTCGCTCGCCGTGCTGCCCGTGGTCAACTCCCTCGTATTTCTGTTCCGCACCTTTGGGCTCGCCGGCCAGGAAACGTTCATCGCGCTCGCAGGCCAGGGGCGCGACGCCTTGCGACACTTCGCCATCCTGCTCGCCGTGGTCGGCAGCCTCCTGCTCACGATGCTGACCTGGACGCCGCTCGCGACGGCATGGTTCAGCCACGTCGCGGGACTCTCCCCCACGCTGGCGCAGGTGGCGCTGTGGCCTGCGCGCTTGCTGGCTCTGATGCCTGCCCTCACGGTCTGGATGTGCTGGCAACGGGCTACGCTGGTGACGTCGCGGGCGACGCGCCCCGTGACGGCGGCCACGGCCATCGAGGTGGCGGGCGTGGCCTGCGTCATGATGGCTGGCAATGCGCTGGGTGTGGTGGGCATCCTGTCGGCGGCGGTGGCCCTGATGGCGGGCAGGCTCGCGAGCAACGCGTACCTCGTGATTCCCACGCGAGTTGCCGCACGGTCGGCATAGGTGCCTTCCGCTTCTATCTTTCGCACTCCGACGCGTACTCGCGCGCGACCTCGACGGGCGGTCGTGGCTTCCCCTGGGCGTCGTAGCGGATGTCCCACCCGGTGATGGCCGCCAGCGCGTTGATCGCTTGGACCGGCTCGCGACCCTCCGGCTTGGCTGCCGCGGTCAACAGCGCAGGAATCAACTCTGCCGTGCCCAAGCGCGAGGCGAGCGCGAGGAAGCGCTCCCTCACCCACCACCCCTGTTCCGGACCGAAGCTCGCGAGGAACCGGTCAACGAAGAACGCGCGGTCTTCGTCCGTCGGCGCCGTGGACTCCCACGGGATCGTGGAGGTTGCCTTGAGCAGCGGGTCATGTGCGAGTCGCAAGGGCAGCAGATCGCCCTGGGCGCGGGGGCCTTCGTATCCTGTATACCGCCGTTCCAGCGCTGCGCCCGGGGAGGCGAACCGGATGAGAAGGTGTGTGTCGCTGGTGGAGAATCTGCCTCGCATACCGAATCCGGCCCCAGGGGGAGGAATCAGCTCGATCTCGTGGAGAATGGCTGCGACGGCGGTGCGCGACCGCTCGAGGTGGGGATCAATCACGCTGGATGGGATCTCGCCGTGAGCGAGTTGAAGCGCGAAGTCCTCCGCGATGGGGTAGGAATACTCGCTGTAGCCACCGCGGGTCCACAGAAACGAGATGCCCAAGGCGTGGTACCGCTCCTCGGAGTCGTTCCGGGTGAGCCGCCAGAGGGCCAGGTTCTGCCCGTGCCCGTAACCAGATTCGACGACGATCTCGCTCGGCATCTCGCTCACGGGGTCGCACCGGAAGTCCACGAACAGACGGGAGTGGGTTACCACAGGCTCATAGCGCGAGCGCAAGGTACTTTCCGCCCAGCGAAGGGCGGCCCCGTCCATGGACCGACACCACGCTTTCTCGGGTGACGTCGGCTCTCGCACCGCGGGGCGCCCCTGTGGGTAGCAGCGGTTGGGAGCCATCGCCACAGGCCCGACGACGGGAGGCGTAGGTGGAGCCGGCGTTGCAGACGGCGTGCTGGATGCACTCTGCACCGTTGCGGCGGTATAGGAGGGGCAGACCGGACACGGCGCTCCGGCCCCACACCCGAACGCCAGCATCGACGACGCTGCCACGCACCAACCCGTGCGACGTTTGTTCTCTCTCCCCATGACGGCGGGACGGCGGATCATGGGCGGGACGATACCACAAGGCGCGTAACGCAGATGCCCAAGGTTATCGAACGCCCATGCACTTCGAGCACGAGCACGACGGGCGAAGCCCGGTTCAGAGCCCCCACTCGTATCCCACGTAAACCTGAGAGAATGCCGCTCCCACCCACGGAGGGGTGTTCTTTCGACGCCACCCAGCGTCGTCGGGCTCGTCGTCGTGGTGCACTTGAAGCAAGACCAGAGGCACGTCTGCACCGATCATCCACCCGGAGCGATCCCCGAACCGGTGTCGCAGCCCGAGACCGGGGAGGAAGAAGAGACGATGCGTGTGCTCGTCGCAACCGTTGCCGCACGGGTCTCCCCAGTCATACACCCAGGCAGTCAGAAGCTGGGCATGCAGCGAAGTGCGAGACGAGAGCGGGTACGCGTAGCCAAGGCGGCTGTCGAGGGCGACCACGCCTTCCTGGCCCGAGTAGGCGAGAACGGGGAGCAGCGGGACCCACGGCACCCCCACACCGGCAAACAGGCCGCCCGGGGTGGTCGTGTCGACGCCCACGTCCCACCACCCGCCGTGGACAGCGAGCTTCCAGGCCGGCTCCTGCTCCGAGGCGACAACCTCCGTCGCATAGCCGAGCATCGAGACGATAAGCAAAGCACTTCGGCACCATCGAGGCATGATTCCTCCTTGCGCTCGATCCATGGACGCTCGCACCCCTGAAAATTGTAAAGGAGAATTGTGGGTCCACCTGCATGGGCTTAGTCTGTCCAGGGAACGGACATGTCCCCTTCCCCCAAACGCTCCCCGTCCCGCGAGGACCGCGTCACCGCCGGGGTCGAGGAACTCTCTCGGTTCCTTGTCGATCTCCTGCGTCAGGGCCTCGCGGGCGCCTCCTCCGCTGGCTACCGCTCCTTCGACGAAATGGCCTCCCGCATGGTCGACGCCCAGGCCCCCGGCCTCGCGCGAAGAGTCCGCGACCTCGGCTCGCTCTGCCACGACTCGTCCAGCCCCCGGGACCTGCTGCTCGATCGCATCGGACGCCTGCACCTGCTCCTCGAAGCCTATCGTCGCATCGACCGCCTGCCCCCCGACCTCGCCGCGGACGTGCGTGCCCTCGTGGGGTTCACGACCCGGCGCGAATCCGTTCTCGCGTTGCCCTGCGTGCAAGACACGTGGTGGACGCTCGGGCGACGCCTCGAAGTGCAGGACGATCTCTCGACGTCGCGCGCTTGGCTGTGGGGCGAGAGGTCGGGCCGGTTCGCCTTGATCTTGTCGTTTTCTGCGGCCGGACGTCCCTTCGACATCGGCCCTGCCCCCGGCTCCGTGCTCGAGGGCAAGGTTCACTTCTACCCGAGCGCCGTGCCCCTGCGCGCCATCCTCGACCCCGAAGGTCCCCTGCGCAAGGCTCACGGCACAAAGCCTGCCTCGCACTACCCGCTCGAACAGGCCTGGGACCAGATGCTCGACTGCCACGCACGCCTTCCCTGGCTCGACCGCTTCCCCATGGCCCTTCAATCTGTCGTACCTGCCCGGGAAGGCGAAAGGTGGGTGCTGCGCCATGGCAGACTCACCTTGCCCATGGCCCCCTTCGGACAGGACGGCTGGGACCTGCTCGCCGTGAGCGGCGGCCATCCCGTCGACGTGTTCGGCGAGTGGACCGGCGCTTCCCTCGCTCCGCTCGCGTGCTCCGCAGGCGACGCCCACTTCACACTTGGGCGTAACCCAATGTTCCGCGAGGTGGAGGGATGACCCCGGACGCCATCGAGGCCTTGCGCGCGCAGATCATGCTGGGCACGGAGCGCGTGCCGGACCCGCCCGCGCCCGGTGAGTTGGTTGCGCTATTCTCCGCCATCGATGCGCGCGCGTCGGACGGGTCGCCCGAATCCCGCGCGGCCTGTCTGCTCGCCAAGCTCGCCGTGCTGACGGTGACACGACGCGCGGGGAGTCGTCCTCGAGAACATGCGGACACGTCGGATTCGGCGCCCGAGGACCTTCGTCCCGTGCTGTCGCACGCGGGGGCGAGACACTTGTCGAAGATACTTCTTCAGGAATCTCACGGGCACCTGCTCGGAGAGTGGTTGGAGGCCGCGTCTCGAGCCGGCGTGCGACCCCCCGCTCGCGCGTTGCCCTCCTTGCTGTCGGCAGGCGCGAAACGGCCGGACCTGCGTCCGGCGCTCGTGCGGGTGATCGGCCCACGGGGACGATGGCTGGCCTCGCACAACCCCGACTGGGGCTTCGCGGTTGCGCCTCCGGTCTCCCCTGCCCTCCCTGCAGCCGCGCCCCTCGCCTTCGACCCTGCCGCCCTGGACGACGCCCCCCATGCCGACCGCGTGGCTCTGCTTCGAACCTGGCGCGAAGCGAACCCGACGGCCGCACGGGCGTGGCTCGCTTCTGCCCTCTCTGGCGAGCATGCCCGGGAGCGGGCTGGACTCCTGAGCACGCTCGAGGTCTCTCTCGGCCCCGAGGACGAAGCCTTGCTCGAACAGCGACTGGACGACCGAGGACGCGAGGTGCGGCTCTTGTGTGCGCGCCTGCTCGCCCGCCTGCCCGGCTCGGTTCTCGTGGCCCGCGTGCAAGAGCGCGCTGCCCGTTGCTTGTCCTGGTCTCCGCTTCCCACCGGCGGAGGAGACATCGTGGTGGACCTTCCCAAGCAACTCGAGGACGGCGCACGGCGCGACGGCATCGAAGAGCAGCCGCCGCGTCGCACGGGCAAACGCGCGTGGTGGCTGAGGCAGATGGTGGCTGTGGTCCCGCCGTCGCAGTGGGAAGCACGATGGGGCGCATCGCCGGCGGAGATCGTGCGCGCGGCCGTTCGCTCGGACTTCGCGGAGGCCCTCGTTGCCGCGCTGGCTTCGGCCTGCGCCACCCACCCGAACGCGGCGTGGGCCGAGGCGCTCCTTCGCGAAAAGGCCGTGCACGACGAAAACCTTTGGGGACAGGTCCCGAGGGACCGCGCCGAACCCGTGCTGGCGTCGTGGCTCAGCGCGGCGACCACGGTCGGCGATGTGATGCGCGCCCTCGCGCAGGTGCAGCGCTTCGATGGACCGTGGACCGAGAAGCTCAGCCGCGTGGTGGCGTCGGCGGTACGGGTGGCGCTGGAGGGCGATGCCCTGCCGCCAGCGAGCCTGAGCGATTGCCTGAAGACGTGCGCCACGCGCATGGCCCCGGGGGCTCACGCAAAGCTCAGGGAGATTCTGCTGCGTGAGGGCGGCCCTTCGGTGTGGATGCCGGCCCTGGAGCAGGTCGTCGAGACGCTGAGCTTCCGATCTGCCATGCTGCACGAGCTTGCGACGAGCACCGAAGCGGAGACCCAGAATGGTTGAGACGAATAGCGAGAGCGCCCTGCAGTACGTGGTGCGCCGCCATGCGGAGGAGGAGTTCGGCCACGAGCTCGCGGCCCTCGCCCGGGTCGATGACCGACAGCGCCCCCCGAGCTGGAAGCTGTCGCCATGGGCCGTCGCCACCTACGTGATGGGAGGCAAGCTCCCCGACGGCGCCACGATCACGCCCAAGTACATCGGCGACCGGCGCCTCATCGAGATCGCGATTGCCACCCTCGCGACGGACCGCGCCTTGCTGTTGCTCGGCCTTCCCGGGACGGCCAAGACGTGGGTGTCCGAACACCTCGCAGCCGCCATCTCCGGCTGCTCCACACTCATGATCCAAGGCACCGCGGGCACCATGGAGGAGTCCATTCGCTACGGGTGGAACTACGCCAAGCTACTCGCGGAGGGTCCGTCGCAGGGCGCCATGGTGGCGAGCCCCGTGATGCGCGCGATGGAAGACGGCAGCTTGGTCCGCCTCGAGGAGCTGACGCGAATCCCCGCCGACGTGCAAGACACGCTCATCACGATCCTCTCCGAGAAGACGTTGCCCGTGCCGGAGCTCAACACGCAGGTGCGGGCGCGCAAGGGCTTCAACCTCATCGCGACCGCGAACAACCGGGACAAGGGAGTGAATGACCTGTCCAGCGCGCTGAAGCGCCGCTTCAACACGGTGGTGCTCCCGGTTCCACGCAGCGAGAAGGAGGAGCTCGAGATCGTGCGGCAACGCGTGGAGAGCCTCGGACGCGCCCTCGAGCTTCCCGCGGACACACCACCGATCGAGGAGATCCGTCGCGTGGTCACCATCTTCCGTGAGCTTCGCGAGGGCAAGACCGCCGACGGACGGACGAAGCTGAAGGTCCCGTCGGGGACGCTGTCCACGGCGGAAGCGATCTCCGTGGTGTCGGGCGGCCTGGCGCTCGCTGCGCACTTCGGCGATGGGGCGTTGCGAGCCGCGGACCTCGCGTCGGGGCTCGTGGGCGCCGTGGTGAAGGACCCGGTACAGGACGTGGTCGTGTGGAAGGAGTACCTCGAAACGGTGGCGAAGGAGCGCGACGGGTGGAAGGACCTGTACCGGGCGTGCCGGGAGACGTTGTAGGCGATACCAGGCTCAGCCGCGGTCGAAGTGGTCCATGGTCTCGGGGATGGGGACGGAGATCTCGACGAATCCTGCGAACGCTCCGCCGCGAAACCACGGCATCTGGTGGATGATCTTCCGGACGCCGCCCTTGCTTATCGTGTAGTGGTTCGGCTGGTGATTCTCGTACAAGGCTCGAATCGTGCCTTGGGTGTGCTCTGGATGGCAGTCGAACACGCTCTTGCCCACCAGGGCGACTCCGCCATCCTTGGCGAACGTGGCGCAGGCGCGCGCGTTCATGGCGACGATGGTACCGTGCTCGTCGGTCACGGTAACGGCGGCGCCGAGCTCCTCGATCCATGCGTGTTCGGGTTGCATGCCGGCGTGTGTATCACGACCCGACCACCTTGCCCACGACCGCCACCCGCGGTAGTCCACCTCCACCGTGACGGATGACCTTCAGCCGACCGTCGATTACCCCGGGCCTCGCTCGGCGGCGAGGCTTGACCGATGAGCGTGCATCTGCTTGGCATCCGACACCACGGCCCGGGCTCCGCCAGGAGCCTTCTGGGCGCCCTCACCCAGATCGCGCCGGACGTGATCCTCCTGGAAGGCCCGGCGGACGCAGAACCCCTCCTGCCCCTCGCCTCCCACGACGACATGGCTCCTCCCGTGGCGATGCTCCTGTACGAAGTGGAAGCCCCGTCGAACGCGCTCTTCTTCCCTTTCGCTTCCTTTTCCCCTGAGTGGAACGCGATCCGGTTCGGCCTTCGCACCGGGACGCCCATCCGGCTGCTCGACCTTCCTGCGGCCACCACCCTCGCGCTCACGGACGAGCCGGAGGCCACAGCGCCCGAGGAAGTCTTGCCGCTCCTCCTTCGCGAGGACACCGACCCCGACCGCATCGAGCGCATGAAGGCGTGGCGCGCAGACCCGCTGCTCGCGCTCGCGCAGGCCGCGGGGTACGACGACAGCGAGCGCTTCTGGGAGCGCCTGGTCGAGGAGCGCCAAGACGGCGCCCCGGTGTTCGAAGCCGTGGCTGAAGCCATGTCCGCCTTGCGACTCGAAGCCGACAAGGACCGCACCGCGGAGGACCGTCGCGAGAGCATGCGCGAGGCGCACATGCGGCAGGTACTGCGAGGCGCCCTGCGGGACGGGTTCCAGCGGATCGCGGTGGTGTGCGGGGCGTGGCACGTCCCCGCGCTGCAGGAGATTCCCCCCGAGTCCCGAGACCGTCCCTGGCTCGCCCGACTCCCCCGTAAAAAAGTTGCTGGGACGTGGATCCCTTGGTCCCACGGGCGCCTGAGCTACGCCTCAGGCTACGGCGCAGGCGTCCACGCGCCGGGCTGGTATCACCACCTCTTCACCCAGCACGAGCAGGTCGGCGTTCGCTGGCTCCACCGGATCGCGCTGCTGCTCCGCGAACGAGGGATGGATGCCTCTCCCGCGCAAGTCATCGACGCAAGCCGTCTGGCCGAAGCCCTCGCGGCTTTGCGAGACCGACCCGCCGTGGGCCTCCATGAGCTCCACGAAGCTGCACGTTCGGTGATGCTCGGCGGGGATTCCGTACCCTGGGCACTCGTGCACGACGAGCTCGTGCGGGGAGAAAAAGTCGGCCAGGTTCCCCCGGAGACACCGATGGTCCCGCTCCAGCGCGACCTGACTGCCTTGCAGCGTCGCCTCCGGCTTCGCCCTGGCGACGGGGATCGCGACATCGTGCTCGATTTGCGGAAGGACCTGGATCGCGAGCGAAGTTGGCTGCTAAGGCGCCTGCGTATCCTCGACGTTCCCTGGGGCGAGGGCGGTGACCGCGGGGAAGGCAAGGGTACCTTCAAGGAAGAGTGGACCCTCGGTTGGGACCCGGAGTTCGAAGTGCGCATCATCGAGGCGAGCCCCCACGGCGCGACGGTGGAGGCGGCAGCCACGACGATTGCCTTGCAGCAGGCCGAGCAGGCCCAATCCCTCCCCGCCCTCACAGAGCTGGCGCAAGAGGTCGTGTTCGCCGAGCTGCCGGGCGCCATGCCAGGGGTGGTGGCCTGCGTCCAGCGCGAAGCCGCCGTCGCCTCCGACCTGACCCAGGTGATGCGCGCCTTGCCTCCGCTGGTTCACCTCATCCGTTACGGCGATGTTCGAGGCACGCAGGCGGCCCCGGTCGAAGCACTCGTTTCTGGGATGGTCGCCCGCGTGTGTGCCGGCCTTGCGACCGCATCCCGCGCCCTGCGGGAAGACGCCGCCGAGCCCGTGGTCCAGGGCATGACTGCCATGCACACGGCCGTGATGCTCATGGACGACCCCTCCGGCCTCGAAAGCTGGAGCGACGCGCTCGCGCAGGTGACCGATGACCCGAGGGGAACTCCCCTGCTACGAGGCAAAGCATGCCGCCTCGCGCTCGATGCGGGGCGCTTCGAAGAAGGCGACGCGACCGGCAGGCTCTCCCTTCATATGTCCCGTGCGTCGGAGCCGTCCCAGACCGCGGCATGGCTGGATGGCTTCCTGCGGGGCAGTGGACAAGTCCTGGTCTACGACGACGGGCTGTGGACCTTGGTCGACGAGTGGCTCGGGGGCTTGCGGGAAGCAGACTTCGAGGCCTTGCTACCGATGCTTCGCAGGACGTTCTCATCGTTCTCGGAGCCGGAGCGTCGCGGGATGGGGGAGAGAGCCAGAGCGACTTCGCTGCAGGGCGGACGGCACGTTACGGGGGAATCGAGTTTCGACGCAGGGCGGGTGGCGCAGGTCGAACCCCTGTTGCGACTGATCCTCGGCCTGGAGGACGGATGACAGCAGCTCCTGCCAAGCTCGCGAAAGAAGAAGAGCGGTTGCGCCGCTGGCGGCTCGTGCTGGGCGGGGGCAAGGCCGAAGGCACGGGCGTGGCGCTGGAAGGTCGCGACGGAGAGGTGGATGCCGCGCTCTCTGCCCTTTACGACAGCCCGCCCCGCGACCCGAAAAACACCTCCCGACGGAAGAAGACATCGGGCGGATTGAACGCCTCGGCACCCCGCGTGGCCCGCTGGCTGGGAGAGATCAGGCGCTTGTTTCCTTCTCCCATCGTGCAGGTCCTGCAGCGCGATGCGCTGGACCGGCTTGGAATCGAGCGCATGTTGCTCGAGCCTGAGTTGCTGGAGCTCGTGCATCCCGACGTGAACCTGACGGCCACGCTGCTGGCGCTGCGCTCCGCGATCCCGGTGCGGAGCAAGGAGCTCGTTCGCAAGGTGGTGCGTCGTGTGGTGCAGGACCTGATGCAGCGGCTGGACGAGCCGATGCGCCAGGCGGTGACGGGGTCCCTGCAGCGGTCCGAGCGAACGCGACGCCCTCGCCCGGGCGACATCGACTGGAACCGCACCATCCTGCGCAATCTCCGGCACTACCAGCCCCAGAGCAAGACGATCGTGCCCGAGAAGTGGGTCGGGTTCGGACGGCGCCACCCTGCCCTGCGCGACATCATCCTGTGCGTGGACCAGAGCGGATCGATGGGATCGTCGCTCATCTACTCGTGCTTGTATGCGAGTGTGCTGGCGTCGATCCCGGCGCTCAGGACGCGATTGGTGGTGTTCGACACGGCCGTGGTGGACCTGACCGATCAGCTTCGGGAGGACCCGGTGGATTTGTTGCTGGGAGTACAGCTCGGCGGGGGGACCGACATCGAGCAGGCGTTGCGTTATTGCGCGGGGTTGGTGACGCGTCCCGAGGACACGGTGCTCGTGTTGCTGTCGGACCTGTTCGAGGGAGCCAGCCGGCACAAGGCGCTTCGACATGTCGCGGGTCTCGTGCAGCGCGGCGTTCAGGTGATCTCGCTGCTCGCACTCGACGACGACGGCCAGCCTTCGCACGACCAGGACTTCGCCCGGTCCCTGGCGTCCATGGGGGTGGCGTGTTTCGCGTGCACGCCCGACCGGTTTCCCGATCTGATGGCCGAAGCGCTGGCGAAGCGCGATGTCACAGGGTGGGCATCGCGGCAGGGCATCTTCGTGGCCCGGGGCTCGTGAGTTCGGGGGGAGAGCGGTCGTGTGAGCCGCAGATGGCGTTGGTGGTAGTTGCGGACGCACATCCGCACAAGCAACGAAACCATCTGCGTTTCTCTGCGGAATCTGCAGCCAACGCCGATGCCTCCGGACCTGGGAGCCTCGGGCTCGGTTGTTTCCTGCGGGGCGCTACGGTAAGAGGCGTCGGCAACGGAGCATGGCGGAGCGGCAGCAGAGTCGGATCGAGGAGCGCTACCGGGTCGAGCATCGCGTCGGCCATGGGGCGACAGCCACCCTCTACGCGGCCACGGACTTGCTGTCCGGTGAACGCGTGGCAATGAAAGTCCTCCATCCCCACCACGCGAAAACCAAGTCCCTTCGTGCGAGATTCCTGAGGGAAGCCCAAACCGTTCAACGCCTGACCTCCTTGCACGCAGTACAGGTGTTCGATGTCGGGGAGATGGACGACGGACGCCCGGCCGTGGTGATGGAACTGCTCGACGGCAGCACGCTCGAGCGCGTGCTGGCAGAGACGGCCGGTCCACTCTCCCAGGAGCGCGCGCTGTTCATCGTCGACCAGATCGCCGAGGCGCTTCAAGACGCGCATGACAACGGCGTCGTCCACCGGGATCTCAAGCCCGAGAACGTGTTCTTGCTCGGGGCAGGGACCCACGACTGGGTGAAGGTCGTGGACTTCGGTTTGTCGAAGCTGCTCGGGGACCAGGGCACCCTGCTCACGCGGACGGGCATGATCATGGGGTCCCCCGTGTACATGGCACCTGAGCAGATGGCAGCGCGCAAGGACATCGACCATCGCGTCGACGTGTATTCCCTCGGTGTGATGCTCTACGAGATGCTGGCGGGGGTCTCGCCCTTCGCCGAGGCCACGGACTTCTCCACGTTGCTGAGAATGACCACGCTGGGGGCATCTCCCGTCTCGACCCATCGCAACGACTTGCCGTCCAGGCTGGTGGATGTCGTGGCGCGAGCGATGGAGCCCGACCCGGCATGGCGGATCGCGACGATGCAGTCGTTTCGATCCTTGCTATCGCCCCACTGGAGCGGGAAGCGGCCACGCCCGATGGGTCGAGACTCGTTCCATCCTCGTCAGATGGATGACGAGCCGACGATGTACGACCCTCGCCGGGTGTCGGGGCTTGCGGTCACGCAGCTTGCGGAAGACGGACCGGGGTCACCGCACGAGGTGGGGATCCGGGGTTCTCGGGCCTCGCATCCCGCAGAGGAGTCGCAGACTTCGCGCCGCGACCTTCCCTCGGACGCGGCCCCCGTTCGGCGAGGTATTCGACGCGACAAGGGGTGAGGGTGAGCGCTCGGCCCCGGCGAACCGCTGCGTCGTTGCATGGAGCTTGCCGGCGGGTATCTTGTGAGCTGTAGACGGTACGTGTCGTCACTGGAATTGGATGCCCCATGTCGTGGGAACGAATTGTCGAAGCGCGGGTGCAGGAGTGGCTGAACAGGCCGGCGAAGGAGCGGGAGCGTCCCGCCTCGGAGGGCCCTGTGGCCCCCCTCGAGGTGCAACTTCTTCACGACGTCCTCGGTCTGCTCGAGGAAGCGCGCTCCTGCGACAACGACACGGAGGCTGCAGGCTTGCGAAGACAAGCGGATGCGCTTCAGACGCGACTGATGGTCGTGCTCGAGGATTCCGGACGGCCGCTCACGGCCCAGCACTTCGCCAGGGTCCTGCAGGAAGCTCGATTGCGTCGGTAGTGCTGTGCGCGCTGTGAGCCGCGAGTCGCGAGGCTCGACTCGCGAAGCGCGACTGCCGTATACTACCTTCGTGATGGCCTATCCCCCTTCTCGTTCCAGGAGCAGTCGCGCATGGCATGCGTGCGCGCTCGCGGCGATGGTTGTGCTGTCCCCGGGCCGCGACCCGCAGCAGGCCTACGCGCAGGACCAGGCCGCCGTCGGCAAGGCCAGGCAACAATTCCAGCAGGCGATCTCGGCGCAGGCAGCCGGCAACTGGGCCGGTGCGCTGTCGCTCCTCCGCGAGGTGGCAGCGGTCAAAATGACGCCCCAGGTCCGCTACAACATCGCCCTGTGCGAGGAAAACCTCGGCCAGCTCGTTGCCGCCCTGGGCAACTACGAACTCGCCGTAAGCGACGCAAAGGCCGCGAACGCTGCCGACGTCGAACGCATCGTGGCGGCGCGCCTCGAGCCTCTGCGGCCTCGCATCCCCAAGGTCATCGTGGAGCACACGGAGTCGTCGCGCCTGGCCACGATCTCGATCGACGGTGTGCAGCTGGGAGGGACCATGATCGGCAAGGCGCTACCGGTCGATCCCGGGGCGCACGAGGTCGAGGCGAAAGCCAGGGGCTACGAGCCATTCAGCGAGACCTTCGAGATCGCCGAGAGGGAGCAGAAAACGATTCGGATCTCCCTCGTCCCGCTATCCACGGGAGTCGAAGCCGTCGGGACAGCCAGCACGACGACCACCGGCCCCGCGGCCGACACGGGAACCACAAGGCGTTCGCCAAGCCTCCTGCCCTACGTCGTGGGCGGCGCTGGTGTCGCCAGCCTTGCTGCCTCGGGCGTCTTCTACATGCTGCGGGGCGGCACGATGGACGACCTCGACGCCGTCTGCGGAACGAACCGGGACGATTGCCCCGCCCATAGCGAGAGCACGTTCGACAAGGGCAAGACCTACACGACGCTCGCCAACGTCACGCTCGGTCTCGGGATCGTCGGGGTGGGCGCGGGAGTCGTGCTCTACTTCACGGACACCGGGTCGGCTCAGGAGCCATCACGAACCGCTATTGGTGTGACCCCGTCCGGTCCGAACGCGTCGGTCGGCGCGACCTTCCTGGGACAGTTCTGAGGGGGCCCCGCGGGTCAGAATCCGGGGTCTCGAATCTCGGAAGCCCCGTGGGTGGACTTGGGAGCAGTGGAAGGAGCCGTCGGCTGGGCGGTGGGAGTCGCCGTGGCCCTCGGCGCCGGCCTCGTCCCTGCCGCGGTTGCGGAAGGCGGAGGATCGACGCTATCCGACGCGGTCGGGGCGGGCTGCGCCACGTCACCGGCGTCTTCCTCCTTCACGACGACGGGAACCTCGGGCGCCGTGGGCGGCACCGGCACGGTCACCGTCTGCGGAGGGGGCGTGACCACCGTCGCTGGGGCGGCGGGCACCGGCTCGCGGCTCCTCAGCGTGAGGACGACCGCGACCCCGGAGATGGCCGCCACGAGCAGCGCGGCCACGGCGATCCACGTGGCAGCGGAAATGCGCTTGCGATGGGACGCGCGTGGGATCGATGGGGGAAGAAGCAGCGGTGCGGACTCGAGGGACTGAGCGAGCGAAGGGCCGGTGGTCTCGGCGTTGCTGCGGCCTTCGAAAGACCACCGCTCCGACTTGGGGTCCGACCCGTCCTTGGATTTCAATGATCCTGTGACGGTCGATGAAGTCACCGCGGACAAGGGAGTCAAGCCTGAGCTTGTCGTCTCCGACAGGACCCGGCGGGGAGGCCGCAGGGTCGGTGACTTGCGATGGTCGGCCACATCCAGTGCCTCGCGAATGATCTCGCGACGTTTCTCGAGTCGGTCCCCGACCAGGTTCCGAACGAACGACGATACCTCCTCGTCCGTGCTCGCGCGCAGGGACGACGGAAGAGCCTGGTCAAGCGCGCGCAGGAAGTCGTTCGCCGTCGGGAATCGCTTCGCCGGGTCCTTCTCGAGGGCCTGCATGATCGTCAGGTCGAGCTTCGGCGGGAACCCTGGCATGAGCTTGCTCGGATGGCACACGCGTGCATCCGAGCAGATGTTCATGATCGTGGCTGCGTCGTTCTCACGTCGCAGCGGGTGCTTGCCGGTGGCCATCATGAACAGCACGATTCCGAGAGAGAAGATGTCGCTGCGGCGGTCGACGTTGTCTCCGCGCGCTTGCTCCGGGGCCATGTACGGGATCTTGCCTTTGACCTGGCCGGCGACGGTTTCGCCTCCTGCACGCCCTTGGGCCTTGGCGACACCGAAGTCGACGAGCTTGGCCACCCCTTCGCCGGTGATGAGCACGTTCTGGGGTGAGATATCGCGATGCACCACGCCGTAGAGCTTGCCCGCGTCGTCGCGCAGTTCGTGCGCGGCGTGGAGCCCCGCGGCGAGTTGCATGGTGACGCGCACCGCCACGGACAGGGGTACGCCACCTTTCTTGGCGGCCTCCTTGAGGATCACGTGCAACGGCTCGCCATCGATCCACTCCATGACGAGGTACAGAACGCCCTTGTCCTCGCCGAGGTCGAGGATCTCGACCACGTGGGGGTGGCGGATCCTGCTCGCGAGGGAGGCCTCATCGAGAAACATCTGTTCGAACTGCGGATCCTCGGTCATCTCCGAACGGATGGTCTTCACGGCCACGATCTTCTGGAAACCGCGCGTGCCCTTCATCCGCGCGGCAAAGACCACCGCCATGCCCCCCTTCGCGATCGGAATGAGCAGCTCGTAGCGACCCAGCGTGTGCCCGGCACCCACGTCACCAATCGTTGTCAGCGCTGCTTCTTCCATCCCTGTCCGGTTCCCGATCGACCACGAATGCTCCCGTGGTCCGAGAGATTCTACAACTGTGTCAGCGAGATGGTGAAGTTGCAGACGTTCCCGCTCCAGCCGTCCACCACCACGAAGTACGACCGGTTGGCCTGAGCCAGAAACTCCACCTCTTCGTCCTGCTTGTTGAGGCTCGCGCTCGCGCACGCCGACGGGTTGCAGGTCGTGCCGGTCAGGCAGGTCCCATCGCAGTTGTTGGCCGACAGAATGAACAGGTCACAGTCGGCGGAGAGGTTCGACACGAGCACCCTGTATGTCCCGGTCACGGTAGGCGTGAAGATCCAAGATCCCTCAGGCCCCGTACTGTTGAACGACGCGCAACTGTACTTGTTGACGCGGTTGGGCGTCGAGTTCGGCCCGCTCCCGTTCGTCCCGGCGAAGGACATGCCCGCCGCGATGGGCCGCGCAGGGAAGCATCCCCCCGCCGCGGAGCACTGCACAGAAAGCGCATAGTTTTGTGCGGAAGGCCCGTCCACCACGAGGTAGTAGTCGCGACCGGCCTGCGTCGTGAACCCCAGAGCCTCCGGACGCGTGTCCGTGTACTGGTTGCCGTACGTGAGGCACGTTGTCGATGCCGTGCACTGTCCTCCCGTCGGCGTGTCCACCAGGAAGACACCGAGATTCCCGCCAAGCCCATAGGCCTCCACGAACACATCCTGATCCGCCGGCGCCGTGAGCTTGTAGGCGTATTCCGGCCCCGCGAAGTCCCCCGCCACACAGCTGTAAGCCGGAGGCGCGATCCGCTGCGTGGACCCCACAGCCCCGCTGTTCTGTCCCGTCACGTACGCGTCGCACCCCACCGTCGCTGCGTTCGTGCACACGCCCAAGCACGTCGAATCCGACACGCAATCCGAATCGAAACAGTCCATCTTCCCGTCCAGATCGTCGTCCTCCCCGTTGCCGCAGATCTCCACGTCAGGCACGCAAACATTGCCCGCCTTGTGGTAGCCAACGTTGCACGTCGCGACACCACACACGCCGAGGGAACAACCCGCCGTCCCGTTCTCCACGGTCGGACAGACGTTGCCGCACCCGCCGCAGTTGCTTACGTCGCCGTTCGTGTTCGTCTCGCATCCGTCGGCCGCGTCACCATCGCAGTTCCCGTAGCCGGAATTGCAAGCGATGGCGCACTGGCCCCCGCTGCAAGACGCCGTCCCGTTCGCCGAACCACAAGTGAATCCGCACGAGCCGCAGTTGAGCGCATCCGTGCCCGTGTTCGTCTCGCACCCGTTCACCTGGCTCGTGTCGCAGTTGGACCAACCCGTGTCGCACGTACCGATGGCGCAAGCACTGTTCGAACACGCAGCCGTGGCGTGAGGCACGCTGCACGCCAGGTTGCAGGTACCGCAGTGCAGCGCATCCGTCGCAAAGTCCACCTCGCACCCGTTGAACGCCAGCCCGTCACAGTTGCCCCATCCCGCGTCGCACGACGTCACCACACACGCGCCCGTCGCACACGACTCTTCCGCGTGCGGGAGAACGCACGGGACCCCGCAGACCCCGCAATTCGCAAGCGTCGCCAGGCTGGTCTCGCACCCGTCCAGCGCCACGCCGTTGCAGTCCCCGCGGTTCGCATCACACGACGCGATCGCACAAGCCGCGTTCGCACACGAAGGAACCCCGAACGGCGCCGTACACACCACGTCGCACCCACCACAGTTGCCCACGTCGTCGAGGATGGTGACTTCGCACCCATTGCCAGGGTCCCCGTCGCAGTCCGCCGTGCCCGAAGTCACGCACGAGGAGCAACCGCACACGCCAGCCGAACACTTCGGGGGGCAACTGTTGGAGGGGCACTCCACAGCGCACCCGCCGCAATGGTTCACGTTCGTGTCCGTGTTCACCTCGCACCCGTTGGCCACAACCCCGTCACAGTCGTCGTAACCCTCACCGCACAACGCAATCACACAGCTCCCCGTGTTGCACGTGCCGATCCCGTTGGGCGGCACGCAAGCGTTTCCACAGCCCCCACAGTTCGCAAGCGTGTTCAGCAGCGTCTCGCAACCGTCCGCGTACGCGCCATTGCAGTCGCCCCAGCCGTCACTGCACTCCTGCACCTGACAATTCGCGTTCGCGCACATCGGAACGCCGTGCGCTACCGAGCACGCCACCCCGCAGCCACCACAGTTCGCAGGATCCGCCGTCACCTGGGTCTCGCAACCCGTGGAGGCAAGGGAGTCGCAGTTGCCCCAACCCGTCGAACACACGCCCAGCTGGCACGTGCCCGAATCGCACACCGCAGAGGCGTTCGCATAGCCGCAGGCGATGTTGCAGCCCCCGCAATGGCTCGTGTTCGTCGCAACGTTCACCTCGCAGCCGTTGGCGTTCACGGCATCGCAATTCGCATAGGGCGCGTTGCACGACGCCACCGTGCAAACGCCAGCAGCGCAAGCGGGGTTCGCGTTGAGCAGCGAGCAAACCACCCCGCAGCCTCCGCAGTTGTTCACGTTCGTCCCCGTCGCGGTTTCGCACCCGTCCGAAACGTTCGCGTTGCAGTCCGCATAGCCTTCGTTGCAGGCGCCGATCACGCACGACGAGGCGGTACACTGCGTGGTTGCCTGCGGAAGCGCGGCACACACGCTGCCGCAGTTTCCGCAGTTGTTACCGTCGGATGTCGTGTCCGTCTCGCACCCGGTGTCCAGGTTCGTGTCGCAATCCGCGTAGCCCGACTCGCAGGCCACGAAGTTGCAAGCCCCAGCCACGCACTGCGCAATGCCGTTGGCAAAAGAACAGACGGCACCACACCCACCGCAGTGAGCAAGGACCGTTGCCGTGTTGGCCTCGCAACCGTTGGCGTACGTCGCATCACAATCGGCCCACGTCCCTTCACAGCTCTTCAGGACGCACGCGCCCCCATAACACCCAACCGCCGCGTGCGCGGCCGCAGCACACACGTTCTGACAAGTGCCACAGTTCTGCGGATCCTCGGCCGTGTCGAGACACACCCCACTGCAGCAGGACCTCCCGTCCGGACATCCATGCGCGTCGGTGCACCCCAGCACGCACACATCGGACTCGCAAACCGTCCCGAGCGGGCAGTCCTCGTCGACAGAACAACCCACGCACTGGTGGGTCACGAGATCGCACGTCACCGTCCCAGAAGGCGCATCGTCCACGCTCCCGTCCTCGCCTGCGTCAGGGTCCTCCTTGCCCGCATCCCCTGCCACACAATCTTGGTCCGATTTGCACCCGATCTCACACCGCAACGTCTCCGACGAACAGAATTCCCCCGCGGGACATTGGTCGTTCGAGGTGTCGCATGCACCACATCGGCCCGAAACCTCATCGCAAACCGGGCCTGCCGGGTCGTTCGAACAATCGTCGTCCGACTGGCACAGCGAAGCGTCCGCCACGTCCGCCTCTGCGCCCCCGTCACCCCCGTCTTCCGCGTCACCCCCGTCTTCCACGTCGACGCCGACGTCCTGCACGTCGAGTCCCCCATCTTCGGCATCGGAACTCCCATCGAACGCGTCCCCGTCAGCCGCGTCTTCGGGCTCCGTGACGTCAGGCTCCACAAAAGCGTCCCCGTCCCCTCCTCCCTGGTCTCCGCTCGCGTCCTGCGTTCGGTCCTTGTCGAACCCGCTGTAGTCCGGGTAGCCGCAGGCCACGACGGAGCTGAGCACCAGCAAAGGTCCGTGGAGCTTGATTCGTTCCCACACAATAATACCCACGTTGGCAAGGATACCCTCTTGAAGGCGACGGGGAAAGCCATTCGACCACGGACGGGCACAGCCCACCACGCGCAGGACGCGTCTCACTGGGAGGCACCGGCCGCGCCAGCCGATTCTACGTGCGTTCCCTCAGGGCTTGCGCTCGTAGAGCCTGGCGATCTGCGCAGGGGTCATGCTGGGCACGTCCAGGGCTCGCGTCGACCAGTACGTGTTTCGCCTGGCGATGAGCTCGGTGAGGTGCTCTTCCTGGTCACGCGCGAACCGCTCCAGAGCAGGCGCCACCTCGGCGCTCGCGACGCTCGCGAGCACCCGGTAGTAGCGCGCGCCGCGGGTCTGGGCGAAGAGCGCGAGTTCGAGGGCGACAGCCAAGGTGATGGTCCGCGGCATCTCCAGCGACACCGGAAGCTTGATGGTCCTGGCGTGCGGCTCGGCTTCCTCGGGGAGCGTCCAGCTCGACTTGTCCAACACGATGACCTCGAGTTGCTCGGCGTGCTCCTCCTCCTCGAGGGCGAGCTGTTCGAGGAAGATTCGAGTCGCACGATCCTTCGCTCGGATCCCCAGGTCGGTGTGAAACCGCGCCGCCTCGAGCTCCGCAGAGATCCCGTTCCGAATGGCCTGCGGGAGATCGGACCTCGCAACGTCTCTAAAGTACCAGCGTTGCTCACGCGGCTGCTTCCTCAGCTCGAGCAACTGCGCCACGTGCGCTTCCTGCTGCTCGGCCAGCTCGTGGAGAAGACCACGAACAGGCTCCGAAGCCCCCTCGGCCAGGGCACCGTAGAGCAACGCGGCATGACAGGCGGCATCGAAGGCCACGTCGATCGCCTGGGCGCACGAAATGCCCTCGACGAAGCGCCACCCCGGGGTCGTGCTCGCGGCATCGACGAAGCGGTCAGCGTACGGAGGCAAGGCACGGTCCGAGGTCTCCAGCGCGAGCATCTCAATCGCTTCCGCATGAGCCTTTTCGCGAGACACGAGCCCCTCCAGAAACGCCGCCGCGTCTGGGTCCCGCGTGCTCTCCGCGAGGAGACCGTAAAACCCCGCCGCGACCCGCGCGGCTTCGATCATGTTGCGGAACGTTTGCCCCAGGTCCGGTGTGCCCACGCCGACTCTCCTTGCGAAGCCAAGCGCGACCATGACGTGTCATCACCAGCGTGTCAACGAGCCGTCTTCGGTCCGCACGCATACTTGCAGCCAACGGCTGTTCCCTTCTTGTCAGTCCCAGCGGTCGGCACTCCCATCCGGCACGTCGTCCGCGGCCGTCACCCCCCCGATGCGGAACGCACCGACGCCCCGAGGGTGTCGACCACGCTCGCCTTGTGCATCCCAGAACGTTCCCCCAAACACGCTCGGGCTCGTGACATGGTCCCATCGTTCCGTGCCCATCCCCGCAGCGGTGAGATCGCGGATGCGGACATGGAACGCTTCCGCGCCGAACCTGGCGCCCGCCATCTCCGAGGAAAGCGCGAAGCCGTGCACCTCCCAGGCGTCCCCCACCCGCAACTCGAGCGCCGCCGTGATCGGGTCACCGTGATGGTCCAGCAGGGTCACCTCGACACCACCTACCGAAACGTCGCTCCGCAAGGCCACGCGCCACTCCCAGCTACCCTCCTTCCCACATCGAACGAAACGCCCCTCCAGTCCCAGGGCCGGCTCGGGGCGCCCGGACACCGCGAAGGCACGCCACGCCGCCGTCTTGCCCGCAAGAGATCCTGCCTCGTCGTCCGACACCCGCGGCCCCATCGGCGCCCGCGCCTCGTATCCCTTCGCGACCGGACCCACCATCGCGCGCGGCTCCCCTCCCACGTCGACGAGGAACACACCAAGACGCGGGCCGTCCGCACCGACGTACAGCACCTCTCCAGCGTTTGTGAGCGTGAAGACGTCCGCCACGAACGCCGCGCTTGCCGTCGCGCCGTGCTCACGGTCCTCGAACATGTCGAAGTACCATCCCGTCCACTTCGGCGGCTGGCCGGAGTCTCCGTACCCCCCCGCCGGGACGTTCTCCGCCACCATAGCAAGCCATCGCCTCTGGGGTTCGGTCAGCGGCTTCCCCTCGGATTCCGCACCCGCGATCGCGCGGAGCATCGTCAACACCCGCTCCAGCCCCCGCCACCCCGCCACCTGCGAGCGCATGGACCGAACGTGCGACAGGAGCGCGTCGAACGTGGCCGGCGCGGGCTCGACGAAGGCATCTGGGATCTCGCAGCCGTAAGAGTCGTAGCCCTGGGCTGCCAGCAGCACGTAAGCGTGCCGGATTTGGCCGTAGCCCACGATGGCGGAGTTCATCCGGAGGTCCGCGAACGCGTCGCGCTTCATGAACGACGGTGTCACACCACCGGGCGCGACGCCCAGAGACAGGACCGCGCGCAGCCACGACGCATAGATGTCATTGCCACGCCCAGCGTCACGGTCCAATGTGGCGCGGGCTCGGGCCAGAGCGGAAGGCAAGGCCGGGAATCGCAGAACTTCATCGGCAAGGTAGGTTTCTGCCCTGTCGTGGCCGAGGATGAAAGCCACGTCCACGGCACCCGCGTGGTATCGCTCCGGAACCGCGTCGTGGACGAGCGACGTGAGGGGCGCGATGTCGGGGACGATGCGGGGACCGAGCAACGTGGCAATCGCGGGTAGCTCCGTCGTCCCTTGCGGCATGAAATGGGTGCGCGCCGTACGTCGATATCGATCGCCGATACTGCTCTTGAGCTTGGCGAAGCCATCCTCTTCCTTGGGCGAAATCCGGTGGACGCGCATCAAACGCGCAAGCTCCGCGGGAGCGACGTCCTCGCGGCGCCCGGCGAAGGCTGAATACACTTGCTCGAACACGCCAAGCTCGGCGCTGGCCCCGGAGCGCTGCACCAGGTCTGCAAGGGCGAGCGCGGCGCGCGCTTCCCGCGGTGTCTCCGACGCGTCGGGGGCCACCCCAGGATGCGAGCTCCTGCAGGAGCGCGACACCAGGTTCAGCTCGACCCGGGACAGCCACATCACCGACCGGAAGTACGACTCGAGCGAAACCGTGCCCGGGGCGTATCCCGCGTAGTGTCCCCGCGGTCGAAGCTGGGAGAAGTCCACCATCCGGACCCGCCCGAACAGTGACACAGGGCGCAAGGCCCCTTCGGCCGCGAGAGAAACCAACTCCGACACCTTTTCTTCATTGCCAAACCTGGAGCCCGACACCTTCGCTTGGTCCCCCGGCTCCGCCGCAAGGGTATGCGCCACCCCCAGAAGCACGTCGAGATCGTCCAGCGTTTCGGGACGGTAATGCCCTGCGGACCTCGACAGCGCCGCGCGAAGCTTCCTCAGCAGCGACGAGAGGGCCGGGACGAGCTTCTTGCGCTCCACCCGCTCCAAGGCGAGCTCCGTACCACGAAACACCGCGTGCAAGATGGGATCGATTCCCACGTACAAGGGAAGCTGCTGCTGGAAGATATCGTGAAAGGCACTCGCGTAGTCCGCGTAGGACAGACGGTCGAGTACCACGAAGCCGTTCGCGCGTAGACGTTCGTGCTCGGTGCTCGTCAGGTGCAGGTGGGCATCGACGCGATCGAGATACAGGGGCCGTGCAACGCCGTCCCAAGGATCGCAAGGCATCGGAGCCGCGACGGCGCTCCGGCTCTCCTGCTCCGCCCGGGAGAGGTTCTCGTTCGCAACGAAACAGGCGTCTTTCGCGTCAGGAGGGGTATCGGTCGTGTCGCAGAAAGGATCGTCCCCACGGCAGATCGAGTCCAGGGGCGCGTAGGGGGCAATCCCGTCGAGCGCCCGGGCAACGTGCGTGGGGCGAGCGGAACAGATGTCATCGTCGCTGGGGGGGGTGGGCCTTCCCCGGACAGCCGCGGACGCCGCGGGCGAAGGGCCAGCCGCGAGGGGTTTCGCCACGGGTCGTTCGGGTCCTGTTCGTGCGGGAGTGGCGCACGCGGCCAGCACGAGCCACATCACCACAACACTTCGTCGCATGGTCCGTCGAGCTCCACGGGGTCTACTACCCCGTCATCGTTCGAGGGCGTCGGAACGTGACAGACCTCACACGTTTTCTGGAACTGCTCCGGGAGGGTGGAGCCATCGGCTCGCCAAAAAGACTCCGATGCCTACCACCAAGACTGCCGCCAGGACGAAGAGGATGGGGTCCACCGCGCGAAGGTAGCACGAGAAAGTGCGCCCAGCGTCGGCTTGCTTGCTCGCTTCAGCGTTCCACGGCGCCAAGGTCGGGGCTTCCACCCCGGACTCGCCCGAGGATGTCTTCGGGGGATGCGGAACCAGACTCTGCTTGATCGATGAGCGCACTCGACGCCGAGGGGGTGCCGAAGGACTGGACGAGCGAAACGAAGGCTTCACACACGTTCGCGCTGCCGTCCGCCAGCTTGCCGGTCTGGGGATTCCACCGCGGCAGGGCGATGCTCGACGGGCTGGGCAGACCCGGCTCCCCCGTGACCGCGTTCGCATCGTTCTCTGGGTTGACGAGGTCGTTCGCCGAGTACGGCAAGGGATTCCCGGCGTTCCAGTACGCATTGTTGTGCAGCGTGAAGCTGCTCGTCTCGCCAAATGGCGTAGTGGAGAAGCGGGTCATCGTCCCGGTCGGGTCCGACCACAGGTTGTTGAAGAACTGGATGTTCTGGTTCGGCTGGTTGGAGCCTTCGACGTTGAGCCGCATGGCAAAGGCGGAGGACGGCAGGTTTCCGGAGATGGTGTTGTTTCTGAAGACGACGTCGGCCACGCCCTTGCAACCGAAAGCGGCGCGCATGGTGTCGGCTCCGTCCCCCAGCATCAGGTTGTTTTCCACGAGCACGTTGCGCGCCTCGAAGTACGGGTGACCATCCTCCCCAAGAAGCAGGAAGGGCGTGCCGGAGCTTCCCTCGTAGTGGAGGAAGACGTTGCCCCGGACCGTCACGCCGCTTGCGCCCACGAATCGGTCGTCGGTCCCGTTGGAGTCCTTGATGACCACGAACGCCGAGGTGTCGTGGGGGTTCGCCCGCCCGCTCCCCGCGAAGTCGTTGAAGAAGATGTTGTGTTGGATCGTCACGTCTTCGACGCTGTTCACGTCCATGTGCTCGTCCGAGCCGAACTGGTTGTAGAACACGTTGTGCTCCACCAGCACGTTCGATGCGGCGTTGTTGATCTTGAGGATGTCATTGCTGTAGCTGTCGTGCAGGATGTTGTTCCGGAGGGTGATTCTGCTGCAGCCGCCGTCACCGTTCACGTCCTGGATCTGGACGACGAGGGGGGCTGCCCCCGGGCCCGAGTGGGCGATGTCGAACCCCTCCACCGTGATGCCGACACCGTAGAAGCAACGCAGCACCGTACCGTTGTTGCGCAGACGCGCCTGGTAGGGCAGCTCCGACCGGATCGTGATCCCGTTCGCGAACTTGCCGTCGATCTTCGTCAGGCCTGCGTACTCACCGGGACGCACGAGGACGGTCGCCCCGTCGGACACCTGCCCCACCGCGTAGCCGATGGTGGCCCACGGCGAGGCGGAGGAACCGGTACCGGCCGCATCACTGCCGGTGGAGGCCACGTAGTACACCGCCCCCTGAGGCGGCGAGGGCACGCAGTTGTCCGAGGTGATTCCGCCGGTGCTTCCTGCGCTGCCTGTACCGCCGGTCCCTCCAGTGGACCCAGCGGTCCCGCCTGTGGACCCAGCGGTCCCGCCTGTGGACCCAGCGGTCCCGCCTGTTTCCCCGGAACTCCCGCCGATGCCACCGGTGCCGCCTGTGCTCCCGCCTGTGCCGCCGGCACCGCCAGTGCCACCTGTGCTGCCGCTGGTACCGCCTGTGCTACCACCGGTGCCGCCTGTGCTGCCGCCCGTACCGCCTGTGCTACCACCGGTGCCGCCCGATCCACCGACCTTCGGGGGCCGCAGCCGGCCCAAGATCGGCCTCTTGCTTACTGCCACAGTCGTTCGCATCCCTGGTGCGGTGATCTCGTCCGGGGACGGGTCGCTCGCGGAGGACTGGCCTTCATCCTCCGGGGACTCCGCGCCGCAAGCCAGCAGCAGGAAGGGAACAGCCAAAACGAGTCGATTGCGCATGGTTGACTTCTTCTTTCCTCGCACGAGGCGATGGGCCCCGGCGCGCCCCGAACCGAATCGATTGTGGTGGACTCGCTCGGGAAGCAGCGCGTCGGCAACTGCCATCTAGCGAATGCCGTACCAAGGAGGCCCGTTGCTTCCAACAAACTGCCACCGAGGTATGCGTGATAGTTTCCGCACGCCGCCAAACGTCGATACCCCTATATTTGCAGTCGATGCTGCTCATCCCCAACACACACACACGTCGGGAGAGGTCTGTCCCGAATCGCTCCAGCGTGATTGTTCGAACGCGCCCGCGTCGCCAAGGCGGGCGGAACGGCCCCGATTACCATTCAAGACTGCAACGTTCAAATTTCACGATTGCATACCGCATAGTGTCAAGTTCCCAAAGGGAATCTTTGAACGAAGGGTCGAAGGCCGTCACCCCTCCCGCTCTCGCGTTCTGCACTTTTCGGCTCCGGCTTCGGGTCCACGGGTTCCACCGAGGGGAGGCGACAGCAGAGGAGAAATCCTACGACGCACCCCTTGGGGCATGCTAGGAGGGCCCCGTGGCAAGTTCGACGCAGCGCTTCACACCGGCCCCCGGGTGGCTGGAGCGACACGTACCGCTGAACCCACCGGACACCGTGGGCGAGGAGGTTGCAAGCCCCGTGACCCACGGGCTCGGCGCCGTGGCAAGCGCCATCGGCCTCGTCCTGCTCCTCGCCCCCTCTTCTACGCTCTCAAGGGCTTGACGTACCACCACGCCATCTGGCACCTCTTCGTCCTGGGCGGGAGCGTCTTTTTTTGGATTGGAATCTATACGTACTGCTGCGGATGACCGGTGTCCCTCGCTCACCCGAGGAAGCAGAGATGGTTCGCCTTGAAGGGTGAGCGAAGGTGTCGCTGCACCTGCCGCACAGCACTGTGCTTAAAAAACCGCTGACCCAGCCAGCGCCTGGCCTCGCTCCGCGGGTGGGAGGCACCGCACCGGAAGTCCCTGTAGAGCGCGAGATCCGCGCCCGGACCGAAGGGAAACATCTCCGTGATCCCGAACCTCTCCGGGTGCCTTTGCATGGGACTGCCCAGGGGCAAGTTCAGCAGCGCAGGATTGATGGCAAGGACGTCCGGACCGCAGGCTTCCACGAGAGACAAGGTCATCTCGCGGTCCTCGTCGGTCTCGGTGGGTAGCGCGAAGAGCAAGTACACATGGTTGCGAATGCCTGCACCCGCGGCGCTGCGCAACACGCGGCGCGTCCGGTCGGGGTCCGTTCCCTTGCCCGTCCGCTCCAGGAGTCTCGGGGACCCGGTCTCGACACCCAGCTGCAGCATGGCACACCCCCCCTCGGCGAGGTGGCGAGTGAAGGCCTCGTCCGCCAGGCACTCTTCCACGCGCACGAATCCATGCCATTGAATGGGGAGTCGCTCCCGCCGGATGACCCCGGCGATGTGGTCGAGGAAGGCAGGCGGTACGGCGGAGTCCGTGAAGTGCACCATGGCTCCCTGCGGAAACCGCGACGCGACCTCACCGAGCCAGCGCTCCAGGGCATCGACGCTGCAAGGGGAGTGTCGCGCGTGCTGGTGATCGGGGCAGAACGTGCACCGCCTCCAGTAGCAGCCTTTCCCGACGGCCGCTGGAACCACCGGCACGGGCGACAGGTAGCTGTCCCAGGGAACGTCCTGGAGTCGCGGGGACAGAGGAACCGCATCGAACCCCGTCACGAGCCCCGGCGAAGCCTCGGCCGCCAAGACGCCGAGGTCCTCGTTCGTCCCCGCAGCCACCTGATGAAACCACGCGAAGGGCTCGCCGGCCAGGTCGAACCCTGCAGCCTGCCAACACGCCACGAGGGGCCCGCCCAGCCACCGGCGCAACGACGGCCGGTGCTCGGCCAGCAGGCGCGCGATCCGGAACGCCGCAGGGGCCTGCTGCTGGAACGTGAGGGACACCGCCACGTGAGAGGCGCAAAGCCCATCCAGGCTGGGGAACAAGACATCCATGACGTAGTCGTCGAACGGCCCGGGGTCCGAAGCGAAGCGCCGGAGCGTTTCGCGCGACTCGACGCGCTTGCCGTCCCACCCGATCATCGCGATCCCCAGCCGCAAACCAGGATAGGAAGCCGCCGTGAGCTGAAGCGCGCGCTCGAGATCGCGGATCGCGGAGGTGTACACATGCCGGTTCGCGTACGTCTCCTCTTTGCGAAGCGCGCCTCCGGGCGAAGGGCTCCTTAGCACCGAGTCAAAGGCATGCGCGGTGTCCGGGGACAGCTTCCCGTGGCACTTCGCAAGCGCTCGCGGGCTCAGCACGTACTCGTGCCAGCCCAGGGACGCGTCGACCCAGCGTGCAGCGACCCCCGCGCGCGCGAGCATGTGTGCGGCCGCCGCGGCCGACAGACCCGGTTCCGAGGGCTTGGTGAGGGGAGGTGTCAGAAAGACGATCGTCACGGACTATCAGTTTTTCAAGCAGTACGCCCGGTTGGGGGAGCTGGAAGTGCACGTGCCGCACGACGACGAGCAGCTGGTGGATTGCACGTGGTAGCCGGAAGGACAAGACAGACCACAGGCGTAGAACGAGCTGCCCGCGTTCTCGCCACAGTACGAGCGGTTAGGCGAGCTCGAGGTGCACGTGCCGCACGACGACGAGCAGCCGTACGATTCGGCGTGGTAGCCAGCGGGGCACGACAGACCGCAGCTGTAGAAGGTGCTGCCGTCGTTCTTGCCGCAGTACGAGCGGTTGGGGGAGCTGGACGTGCACGTGCCGCACGACGACGAGCAGCCGTAGGACTGGGCGTGGTAACCGGAAGGGCAGGACAGACCACAGCTGTAGAAGGTCGTGCCGCAGCTGGGGGCGCAATAGGATCGATTCGGTGAGCTGGACGTGCACGAGCCGCACGACGACGAGCAGCTGTAGGATTCGGGGTGATAGTCGACGGGGCACGAGAGCCCGCACTGGTAGAACGTGGCGAGCGTTTCGTGTTTAACGCCTGTCGCGGGATCGCAGGAATCGACGGTGCAGTCATTGTTGTCGTCGATGTTGACCGGCACGTGCGAGGGTCCCGCGGCAGGGTCACAGGAGTCGGTCGTGCACGCGTCGTTGTCGTCGTAGGAGACGGGCACGTGCGTGACGCCGGTGGCTGGGTCGCAGGAGTCGGTGGTGCACACGTTGTTGTCGTTGAGGACGGGGGCGGTGCCGGGGGAGCAGAACCCGCTCGCGTTGCAGGTTTCGTTGCCGTTGCACAGGTCGGCGTCGTCGCAGGGCGTGCCCACGGGACGCGGCGTCACCACGCACTGTCCTGCATCGCAAGCGTTGGCGGTGCAGGGGTTCCCGTCTTCGCAGTCGGGGTCCCCGCCGCATGCGGGAGGGATGCCGCCCGTGCCGCCTGTGCCGGACGCAGCGCCCGTCCCTCCTGTGGTAGCGCCCCCTGTGCCCCCTGCGCCCCCCGTGCTTCCCCCAATGCCGCCCGTGCTGCCTCCGAAGGCTCCGGTGCCGCCGGTTTCTCCGCCACCCGGCCCATCCCCGCCCGTGCCCCCACCCGGCCACCCGGACTGACCGCCCGCGCTCGCATCGCTCGATCCGCCAGAGCCGCCGGATGAGCCATCCTCCGCGCCACCCTCCGGCGAAGCCCAGTCCCATTCTTCCGGACGGTCCACGCCGCTGAAGCTGGTGCAGCACAGGCCCGGGAGAACGAGGAGCGAAAGCCACGCGGTCTTGCTGTGGGCGTGCCAGGCCATGACGGAGGAGTGTAGCAGGTTTCGAACGGCCCTGGCCTCGGTCGAGTCCGCCCAGCGTGGACGTCTCCCCCCGGAACGGGACGGGTCCAGCCCCAAATCAAGCACTTTTCGAAGGACGTGCTTGACTTGGGCCTGTCCGAGCCGAAGGCGAGGCGTTTTGGGGTCAGCCGCGGTGAGCGCGGCGAGGGGGCTTTGCGAAAGCCCCCTTAGAAAAACCTAGACCCAACGCAGCGCGGAGCGCTTGGTTTGGGCCTGTCCGAGCCGAAGGCGAGGCGTTTTGGGGTCAGCCGCGGTGAGCGCGGCGAGGGGGCTTTGCGAAAGCCCCCTTAGAAAAACCTAGACCCAACGCAGCGCGGAGCGCTTGGTTTGGGCCTGTCCGAGCCGAAGGCGAGGCGTTTTGGGGTCAGCCGCGGTGAGCGCGGCGAGGGGGCTTTGCGAAAGCCCCCTTAGAAAAACCTAGACCCAGAGCAGCGCGGAGCGCTTGGTTTGGGCCTGTCCGAGCCGAAGGCGAGGCGTTTTGGGGTCAGCCGCGGTGAGCGCGGCGAGGGGGCTTTGCGAAAGCCCCCTTAGAAGAACCTAGGCCCAAAGCAGCGCGAAGCGCTTGGTTTGGGCCTAGCGGGCCCGAAGATCCACGAGCGTCTCGAACAGGTCGTACACGAGCTCGTCGACGTCCATCACGGGGGCATTCATGTCGATCTGCCCGGACGATCCCGTGCGTCGCAGTTCCCAACCGTCGTCGGACCGCTGCACCACCACACAGAGCGGGACGCTCAGGATCACTTCAGCGTGTCGGCCGGCATGCGTTTCCGCTTCCGAGCGGCCTCGCACGATGTGAAGGATGGGCAAGGCGCCCGGCTCCCGGTGGGAGTAGAGGTCGACGCGAGCGTTGCCGAGTGCGACACGAACGAAACTCATGCTGGGACCGCCCTGCCCCATCTGAACAGGGGGGCGAGAGGGTGGCTCGACGGACACGGCCAGGCCCGTGTGCGCCGTGAACTCCGTGCCCCGCGAGCGGAGCCCATTCACCACGGCCTGAAGGGCAGCCTCCGTGGCGGTGCGGCACCAGTGGTCGAACGCGGCGCGTTTTTCCACCACATCACGCTCCCGCGCCTCTCGCTCCGATTCGGCCGCTTGCAGCTTGCGGTACAGTTTCGTCCAACGATCCAAAGGCACCTCCGGAAAGCGCGGATCCTACCGGTCGTCGTCGGTCGGGGCAATGAGCGCATGCGGTCCGGGCCGAACCCGGCAGGATTCCCGACGGTGTCGTGGCATCATGCGGCCCATGCGTTGGATCCTGATAGGAATCGGGTTCGTCCTGCTTCTCGGTAGTCTCGTCACGGGATGCGTGACGACCTACGCGTGGATTGCCATGTTCGAACCCCCACCGCCGACGTTCCAGGACGGCCTAGCTCCCGGCGTGCCCAAGACCGTGACGACGTTTCCCCTAGAAGACGGCGAATACAGCGTGCGTGTGGAATCCTTCGAAGGATCGACGGGCGCGTGTTCGTTGGAAGTGCGTACCGATCGAGGCGACCTCGTGGGGCGCGACGAAGACCGAAGCGGAACGTGCGCCGTGTTCGGCCGAACGCAACGCAAGGAGAAATGGACCGCGCACGCAACCTGGAAGGGGAAAGGCCGTGGCTACGTTTCGGTCTACCCAGACAGGGACGTTCTCCCAAGCCCTCTGGACAAGATGTTCGGCGCCACGCTGCTGGCTGGACTCACCGGGCTCGTCACGATCGTGTGGGGGCTCTTGTTGTCCTTCCGCCGTCACCCCTCGTCGCTGGCTTAGGGCCCTACAGGGTCATCGACAGAAAGACGCGCTCGGCCACGCGCAGGGCAAGCGACGGCTACTTCTTGGGGTTCAATTCACTCAACCCCTCGGGCCAATGGGGCGTGGGGATGGGGTAGCCCGGTCGTGCCATGAGGTATCCCTGCCCGTAGTCGGCCCCGCCATCGCGCACGGCCTTGAGCTCGTCCACGGTCTCGATCCCCTCGGCGACGACGCGCGCCCCCAGCTCCTTGCACATCCGGACGACGTGGTGGAACAGCACGCGCTGGCGCTGGTTGGTATCGAGTCCGCTCACGAGCTCCCGGTCGATCTTGACCACGTCGGGCTGCAGGTCGATCACGCGTTTGAGGTTCGAGAATCCTGCGCCGAGGTCATCGATGACGAGCTTGGCGCCCGACCTCGAGCAGATCTCGCGCAGCACGCCGGAACAGAGCCCGAAGTATTCGAACGCGGCCGATTCCGTGATCTCGATGAACACGTTGTTCCCGTGGAAGTTGATGGGATCGTCGGGGCGGACGAGCCATCGGGAGGACAGCTCGTGAGGATGCACGTTGATGAACATGGGAAGGTCGCGACAGCGGTCGAATGCCACCTCGCGAATCAGCCTCCCCAGGCGCCCGATCGTCCCCTCGTCGGCGGACGCTTTGATCAGCACCTCGGGGTTGCGGTACTCCTCCCATCGGCAGCGGACGAGCGCCTCCACGGCCTGCAGCTTGCCTGCGTTCAGGTCCACCAGGGGCTGGAAGACGACGTCGAGGTCCTCGACCGTGAGGTCGCGGGTGGGCCGCTTGTCGTGCTCGGCGCGAAGCTTCTCCGACTCTTCTTCGGTCAGCGTCCAGTTCAGCCGCTTTCTTGTGGGGTCCACGGGCTGACTTCTATCACGTCCGCCGGCCGGTAGCGAGAGGCCCGCCGGTCGGGCGCGCGCAGGTCACTGCCCTGTGAGCTGCACGAGGGTGGGATTGGTCGGCCCCAGATCGATGAGCCCCTCTTCGGCGAAGACGATGGTCATGGTTCGCGTGTCGATGATCATGTTGAACGGCGACGCGCTACGGTCGAAGAACACGCCGAGCGAGAGCTTGGGATCGAGCACGAGGGGATACTCGATCTTGTATTTCGCGCCCCAGTACTCGATGTCGGTGAACTCCGCAGGGTTAGAGTCCTCGTCCTCGAAGATCGCGGTCACGAACTCCACCCCCTTCGCCCGCCAGTCGTGATAGTGGATCATCGACTGTTTGGCCTCTTCCTGGCACACGGAACACCAGCGGGCCGAGGCGTTGACGAGAAGCGCCACGGGCCTCTCGGGATTCCCGTCGGGATTGTAGTAGTCCGAAAGACGAAGCGTCACGATCGAGGTCTCGTCGGCCACGTAGTTCGCCGCCAGGGGGTTCGAGAAACCCGTGAACTTGAAGTTCTGGATCGTGGTTCCCACATCGCGCCCGTAGGGCCCCGTGGGGTAAGCGACCGCGCTTCCGGTCCCTGGCTCCAGCGCCCCCAGCTCGATCCCACCTCCCGGGTGCTCGAGCCCCGGCTCCACGGTCGGGTCTTCCGTATCGGAGGACGAGCACCCCGCGACGAGGGCGGGCAACAGGAAGGCGAGGGCGGTACGCGTCGAGAGAAGGGGCATGGGCTCTCCTGGGATGAGGCGTCGGAGTCCCCTGAGGGGCGACCTCGTTAGCATAGGCGCGGAGGCGCGCAAGGCAAGGAGCAAGCATCGGTTCGAGCGGTGAAGCAAGCAGTGGCGGCGGTGCCCATCGCGGTCGGATTGCCCGCCTCGTACACCACGACGCCATGCCGCATTTCTTGCCCGCAGGGCGACGCGGGTTTGATCTCGGCTGGGGAAAGCTCCTCGCCCGCCGTGCGCTCTTGGGCTATGAAACCGGCCGGTCTCCAACTGCTGTCGAGGTTCTTGATGAGGGTTGTCCGTTTCTCACGCACCACCACGCGCTGGGCTCTTCTGTTGGCAGCGAGCGTGCTTTCCTCCGCGTGCGGCTCCGATCCCGAGCCCGGCGGGACGGTCTGCGGCGGGGTCGTCCGAGACGGCGAGTGCTACCAGCTTTGTGAGGACAGCCTCTGCGTCGAAGGCAACGCTTGCGTCTTTCCGCAAGATCGGCCCGAGGGCTACTGCACGCTGCCTTGCCAGAACAACGACGGCTGCCCCTACGGTTTCGCATGCTACGCCGGGGTGCCCAACGCAGCCGGCGAGGCCGGCAACTACTGCCTGACCCTTGGCCTGCCGGACAACGGCAAGCCCGCGGCAGCGTGCACGTCCACCAGCGACTGCGACAACCTGCACGGCCTCTTCTGCTTCGAGGGCGCTTGCTCTTTCCCGTGCTCCTCGGTGTTCGCCACGTGCCCCGACGGGTCGATGTGCAAAGGCGACCCCGAGGCCAACGCAGAAGGGCCCGCCGGCTACTGTGTCCCCGCCCCCGCCGACTTCGGCGTCGATGGCCGGTACGGCACGGACTGTCCCTTCGGGGATAGCCAGTGCGACGAGGCGGGCGGATACGTCTGCCTGGGCGCGGAGGGCGCTTCGGACGCCTACTGCAGCAAACCCGACGGCTGCCAGCAGGACGCGGACTGTCCCTCGGGGTACTGGTGCGGTGCGATCCGGTCCGCGGCCGCGGACGCGGACGACATCGACTTCACCAAGCAGCCCAAGACCTGCTTGCGTCGCGGGTTCTGCCACCCCTGCGAGACGGACATGGACTGCGGCCACACGGAAGCGGCCATCTGCGTCCCTGACAAGCAGGGCGAGAAGTTCTGCTCGACACCGTGCGCGCCCGGGACCAACGCCTGCGTGATCGGAGCGTCGTGCGAGGACGTGGGCGACGGGCGCACCGCGTGCCGTCCTGACGTCGGAGCCTGCTACAGCAAGGACCCGAAGGGGTGTGACCCGTGCCGGATCGACCCCGATTGCGGCCCGAACGCGATGTGTGTCACCGGCAAGTGGGGATACAAGCCGGGGATGAACTGGTGCTCGACACCGTGCGGGGCGAACAGCGAGCATGGAAAGGCCTCGTGCCCCGTGGCGCCCAACGGGCTCGAGATGCTTTGTCTGGACGAGAACATGATCGGCTTGGGCGGACCGTTTGATGCGACCGCGCCGAACTACCTCTACAAGCACTGCTACGCCCCGTTTACGGTGGACAACACGGAGTACTACCCGGGCGTCGACCCCCCGAACGGCGCCTGCGGCAACGGCAAAGTCGAACCTGGCGAGGAGTGCGATGACGCCAACGCCACAGTCGGCGACGGCTGCGTCGACTGCAAGGTGACCGCCGAATGCACGTTCACGATCTCGGAGCCCAACGAAGACGGCAATCCCGTGATCGCGCCTGCACCCGACCAGGTCAAGGTCACGGCGGCGGACCCCGATCCCGCCATGCCCTACGTGATTTCGATGAGCTTCTGCAGAACGTTCAAGGTCGAGGGCGCTCTCGAGACAGCTGGGGACATCGACGTGATCGCGGTGATGCTCCCCAACGAAGGAACCATGTTCGTGGACACCTACACGAGCACGCCGGGCACGTGCACCGCGGACCTCGTGACGGAAGCCCGGGCCTGGAAGGATGGCGAGACCCTGGGTCACGAGTCCTTCCTGGACCTGACAGTTCCTTGCGAGAAGCTCTCCGACGCCCCCGAGGACTACGCCAGCACGGGTTACGCTTGCCCAGGTTCCCCTACCCACCTCGGCTGCGGAACGTGCGACGGCCCTGGGGTCTGCGGCGTGTGCGACGACGACAGCGGTCAAGGTGATTGCACGAGGATGCAGGTGAGCACGGCGACCTCGTTCAGCGGGTACCCGATCTACTTCGACGGCCGTTACAAGGTGATCCGCGTGTACGCCAGGGATCCCGGCGCGACCGTCGGCAACTTCATCGTCATCGGGACCCGGTTCACGGCGCAGGCGTATGTTGGCCCCTCCTTGCCGGTCGCCCTCGGCTGCTACTGACCTGTCCGCCCCCTGATCCGGAGCGAAGCGACGGGCTGAGAGAGTACCCTCCGGATCTTGCTCTACGAATGCTGATGTGGCCTTCCAGCCACCCATCTGGTGGGTGGTGCTCCTTCCCACGAGTCGGGTCAGCGTGGGTCGCTTCGGACGCACAACCCGTCGCCACGCAGCTACCCACATCCGCACAAGCAACGAAACCATCTGCGCCTCTCTGCGGAATCTGCAGCCAACTCCGATGCCTCCGGATCTGGGCCGCCCCTCCCCGGTTGCGCATCCCCTCCCCGTTCCCTAAGCTTCCTGTGCCGTGCGAATTCCCCCTCGCTCCTTCCTCGGTGTGACTCTCGCCCTCGCGTTGCTCGGGGCGTGCATCGCCATCCCCGAAGGCGAGGGGATTCCCCCCCGCATCACCGACCAAGACGACGCCAGCGCCGACGCCTTCCTCAACGTCGACGCAGGTACGCCTCCGCCGCAAGACGCGCGGACGGAGATGCCCCCCGCCGATCCCCACACGATCATCGGCATCGACCCCTCCCACGGTCCCTTCTCGGGAGGTCGTCTCGCCGTGCTGCGCGGCAACGGCTTCAAGTCCTCCGCGCGCGTCTGGTTCGGCAACGTCGAGGTTCCCGGGCAGGACGTCACCGCGGCCGACCCTACGCGCATCCAGGTCGTGGTTCCCCCAGGGGAGCCCGGTCAGGTCGACGTGCGCACCCAGAACGGGGACGACGAATCCACGTCGCGCACGTTGCAGGGCGGGTTCACCTACGACGCCTTCTACGCCGACCCATCGACCGGTCCCACGAGCGGTGGGACGATCGTCAAGATTCGGGGAAAGCTCACGGGTTGGACGTCAGCCGTCGAGGTTCGCGTGGCGAACACCCCGTGTCTCACCACCACGGTTGTGTCCTCCACGGAGATCGAGTGTGTCACGCCGCCTCAACCCGCGGGCAGCGCGGCTATCTCGATCACTTTGCCCGACGATACGCCGCGGGTCGTGTACGACGCCTTCACCTACACGGACAGCGACAATGGGTTCAAGGGCGGGCTTTCCGGCGCGGCCTTGCAGGGTGTCCTGAAGGTGGCCGCGTACAACGCCTACACGGGCGCCCCGATTCCGTCGGCTCAGGTCATCGCAGGCGACAACCTCGACACCGCCCTGCTGGGAAAGACCGACAGCGCAGGAATCCTCGTCCTGCAAGACGCGCAGCTTCAACAGAAGCGGTCCGTCACCCTCGCGAAAACCTGCTTTCAGCCCACCACCTTCATCGACGTGACGGTCGACACGGTGACCGCGTACCTCTCGCCCGTCATGACCCCTGCGTGCCTGGGGGATGGTGGCGAGATCCCGCCCGTGGGAGGCAAGGGTTCCTCCCCGGCCTCGATTCAGGGGGAGCTCGTCTGGCAGGGAGGCACGGAGTTCAAGCGGGCTCACTGGTCCAACGTGCCCTACCCGAAGACCGACGACGAGAGGCAAGCGGCCTACCTGTTCCAGCCCATGTCCGACCCGACGGCCCGGTTCTCGCTCCCGGACACGAGCCGCGCGGTGCTGTCCGACGCGGACGGGGGGATTGGCTACGAGTTTTCCATGACCTCGTCCCCGGGCAACATCACGCTCTACGCCCTCGCGGGGATCGAGAACCGCAGCGTGTCGCCCGCGACCTTCACCGCCTACGCCATGGGGCTCGCCCAGGGAATCTCCACCAAGCCGGGCGAGACGACTCCCGACATCTTCATCCACATGAACAAGCCGCTGGACCAAGCGGTCGTGCTCTCCGTCGAGCCCCCCGTGGCCGGACCCAAGGGCCCCGATCGACTGATCTCGAGCGTCGCCGTCAAGCTCGGCAACGAGGGCTACGCCATCTTCCCGAACGCGCAGCGAACCACGCTGCTCGCCGACACCGGCGACATCCCGTTCGTCGGTTTGCCCGGCCTGACCGATTCCCTCGCAGGCTCGCGCTTCGTCTCCTCCGCCAAGGCCGCCACCGGCGCCAACGCCGGAACCCCCGTGTCCACCGTCGGCAAGTTCCTCACCACGGACGCGACCGTGCCCGTCCACATCGACGGCTTCGTGCAGGTGCCCGTGCTCGAGGCACCGGCGGCTGCAGAGCCTTTCGACGGAAAGCACCTTCAAGTGTCCTACGCCCCCGGAGGCGCACGGATCGACGTGACGGTGGTACGGATCCAGGCCGGCTCGGGGCTCGTCGAGTGGTTGGTGGTCGTGCCGGGGTCGAAGTCGACCGTCGAGCTACCGGATCTCGCCGCGCTCGGACTCGGGTTGCCCAGTGGCTCCCTGGCGTTGCACGTGTACGGCGGGCACGTCGGGGATGGTTCCTTCAGCTACGAGACCTTGGTCTACCGCCAGCTCGACGCACGAGGCTGGACGGCCCACGCCTACGACGTGTTCAATCGCTTTCTCGGAGGCTCATGACCCATGGGCTGGCACGACGGTAGATCGGCCGGGGCCATCGCCACCGTCGTCGTCACGATGGGTTCGGCCCTCATGGCCTGCGGTTACGACCGATCGGACCGGTGGGATCGGCTGCGCCCGACGGCCCTGTCGACGTGTGAGGAGGGGGAGGTCCGGTGCACGTCGGGGCTGGAGACGTGCGTAGCGAACGCTTCGGGCGGCACGGAGTGGGCGCTTCTGGAGGACTGCCTGTCCCAGGGAAAGGTCTGTGCCCCCTCGCTGTTCGCGTGCACCCTGTGCTTCCCGGACGAGCGTTTGTGCGCGGGGCAGGAGGTGATGGTCTGCGCCTCGAACGGGGCGAGCCGCGCGCGGGTCGAGAGCTGTGAAGGCAAACCGGGTGTGGCCTGCCGTGCCGGGAGCTGCACCGACTTGTGCGCGGAAGCCAGCACCAACAAGAGCAACGTTGGGTGCGAGTACTGGGGCGTGGACCTGGACAACGCGAACATCAACGCGACCAGCAACGCGGCCGCACAGCAGTACGCCATCGTCGTGTCGAACCCGCAGCCGGACTTGCCCGCCGACGTGGTCATCGAGCAAGACGACGGTCCGGTGGGTTCCCCGACCTCCCCCAGCGTAGCGGCGGAAGCGACGGTGTACCCAGGCAACCTGCGGGTTTTCAAGCTGGGCCCGCGGGAGGTGGACGGGAGCCCTCCCGGGGAGTTCGACACGGGTCCGGGTACGGCGCTCACGCGAGCGGCCTATCGCGTCCGCAGCTCAGTGCCGGTGGTCGCTTACCAGTTCAACCCGCTGGACAACGTAAACGTGTTCTCGAACGACGCGTCGTTGCTCAAGCCTGTCGAGGCCGTCACCTACACGCCGGGCCAAATCGATCTTCAGTACATTGGGCTCGGCTGGCCCCAGACGATTGCACACACCGAGGACCCGGAGACCAACTTCAACCCGGCCAACCCGATCCACCTCCGGGCCTTCTTGACCGTGGTGGGAACGCGGCAGGACACACGCGTCCGGGTGACCCCGTCGACGACGGTCGTGCCAGGCACGGACATCCCAGAGAGTCCACCCGGACAGACGATCGAGGCGGTCCTGCAGCCGTTCGAGGTCCTCAACCTCGAGACCGGGGACTTCAACGCGGACTTCTCGGGGTCGCTCGTGGAAGCGGACGGCCCGGTGCTCGCGTTCTCGGGCTCGGAGGCTTCGGATGCTCCCTACTTCGATCGGCTGGCCGACCGGTTCTGCTGCGCAGACCACCTCGAGGAACAGCTTGATCCGATCCGCACAGCGGGCTCTCGATTTTTCGTGGCCCATGCCCCCAACCGATCGCGGGCGGTCTCCCAGGCAGGGGCCCCTTTGCTCGGTGTCGTGGAAGAGCCGGAGTTTTTCCGTGTCCTTTCCGTGGGCGATGAGCCCGTGCGCATCCTCACGACACTCCCGGCGCCGGATGACCAGCTCGAGTTGCCGGGGCGCGGAGCCTACCTAGACATCGTCGCCTACCGGGACTTTCTGCTCGAGGCTGATGGGCCGGTCATGCTGTCCAGCGTACAGGCGAGCCAGGACGCGGCGGGCGTACGACGGGGACTGCCGGGCGGGGACCCGAGCCTGCTCATCATCCCGCCCATCGAGCAGTACCGTTCCGACTACGTCTTCCTCACGCCGGACAAGTACGCTTTCGACTTCGTGGCGATCGTGGCTCCTCCCCAAGCGGTCGTGCGACTGGACGGGCGCGTGCTGGACGAGGCAGGGTGCGTACGTTCTCCCGCGGATGGCCTGACCGAGCAGGAGCGCGGTTCGAGCGAACCCCCAGCGTGGGTGCACCGCTGTCAGCTCTCGTTCCCGGTGGTCCTACCGGATGCCGAAGCGCCCAACAACGTCTTGCCTGGGACCCAGAACGACGGGGTTCACCGGATCGACGCGAGCGCCCCCGTCCTCGCCTTGGTGTACGGATTCGACAACTACGTGAGCTATGCCTATGCCGCCGGCACACAACTCACCGCGCTCATTTTGAAGTAGACTCGCCATGATGCTCTCTCCCCTCCGCAAGCACGGGTTGGCCGCCGGCCTCGTCGGTGTTCTCGCAGCAACCACGGTGACCGCGCGCGCCGATTCTTGGGTCTTCGTGGCGAAGGGCAGTCCGCTGTCCTACTTGCCCGGGCACCAGGCGCCACCCACGACCTGGACGGCCCTTTCCTTTGCGGAGACGAGCGCGTGGGTCCCCTCCGCGGCTGGCTTCGGGATCGGCTACGGCGACGGCGATGACGCCACGGTCCTGACGGACATGGTCGACAGCTACCTGACGGTGTACGTGCGGTCGCGCTTTCAGGTGGGGCCAGAGCTCTCCCTCGTGAAGAATCTCACGCTGGAAGCGTCGTTCGACGACGGGTTCGTCGCGTATCTCAACGGGGCCGAGGTGGGGCGGTCGAACGTTGCGGCGGGGCCGCTGCAGCCGACCACGGCCGCGTCGAGCCACGAGGTCACGGACGGGCCGGCGGTCTTCTCGATCTCGCCGTCCCTGCTGGTGCAGGGGGAGAACGTGCTGTCCATCGAGGTGCACAACACTTCCCTGGGGAGCTCGGACCTGTCTTTCATCCCGACGCTGTTCGGGGACGACGGGACGGCCCCGGTGGACGCCACGATCCGGCGAGGTCCTTTCCTACAGCAGGTGGGGCGCAGGTCGGCGCTGGTCGTCTGGCAGACGGACAATCCGGTGCCGAGCGCGGTTTCCTTTGGCACCTCGACGTCCCTGGGCCAGTCCGCGTCGAGGCCCGATCCGGTGACGCACCACGTGGTGGAGCTCACGGACCTCGAACCGGCCACCAAGTACTACTTCCAGGTGATGTCGGCGAAGCTGCCGAGCCCGCGTGGTGAGTTCTTCACCGAGGTCGACCGTGCCACGCCGTACCGATTGGCGGCATTCGGCGACACGCGCTCCGACCACGCGGCGCACCGGAGCGTGATCGAGGCCATGGCGCTCGACGCACCGCTCGCGTACTTCCACAGCGGCGACCTTGTCGGGACGGGAACCAGCGAGAGCGACTGGGACCACTTCTTCGAGTCCGAGGCCACGATGCTGCTGCGCGCTCCGCTGTACCCAGCGATAGGAAACCACGAGGGACAAGGACCGCAGTTCGTGGACCTGTTCGAGTTGCCGGAGGACTCCCCTTCCCCAGAGCGCTACTACGCCGTTCGCTACGGCAACTCGCTCTTCATCTCGATCGATCAGTACACGAACCCCTATGGGGCGGGCAGCGATCAGCTGGCCTGGCTCGAGACGACCCTGGCCGAGGCGAAGGCCAACCCGGACATCCGCCAGCGGTTCGTCCAGCTCCACCACAGCCCGTATTCGTCAGGTAGCCACAAGTCGAACCTCACGGTCAGGGAGCACCTTTGCCCTCTGTTCGAGCAGTACGGGGTCGACATCGTCTTCTCCGGACACGACCACTGCTACGAGCGAAGCACGGTCAACGGGGTGAAGTACGTCATCACCGGAGGCGGAGGGGCTCCGTTGTACGCCGTCGCGGGCGACTGGTGGACGGAGGTGAGCGACTCGATCCTGCACTACAGCCTGCTGGACATCGAGGGGGCGCGGACCACGTTCACGGCCAAGCGCATCGACGGCAGCATCCTGGACAGCTTCGTGCTCGGAGAGGACGTCGGCGAATGCACGGGGGAGACGGACTGCACCGGCAGGCAGCCGGGGACGTGCGATCCAGCGGAGGACGGGGCGTGGGCTTGTGTACAGACCGCCTGCATCTGGAACTGCACCGCTGAGCCGCCACCGAACCCCGACGCGGGGACAGGGGGGAGCGGAGGGACGGGCGGTTCGGGCGGATCCAGCGGTTCGGGCGGCTCGGGCGGGTCGAGCCACGACGGTGGAACGCTCGATGCCAGCGCGGGCACTGGGGGCGCGTCGGGATCACCGGGGGTGCCGGCATCGAAGGACGAAGATCCCAGTTCGTGTGGTTGCCGGCTGGGACCGAGTCCCACGACAGGCGCTGGGTACCTGGGATGGGTCGCCCTGGCCTTGCTGGGACTGCGACGCAGAGCGAACAAGCGGACTGCCTGAGCGGGCATCCCACCGGAGCCGATTTTTCTGAGTGGACGCGCTTCCCGCGCAACCCTCCGCCGTAACAGTCATCGAAAGGTTGTTGCGCTCGGGTGCGAAGCTTGTGACCCGCCCCGCTGCCACCGAAAACGATGACCGGTCCAGAAGCAAGACCGACGAAAAGTCCGATATCGCCCTGCCCCGAAGCGGGGTCGCGGATTGGTCGGTCCCCTCTCCGTTCCCTGACCCGCGGGGGCATGGCGGACGTGTGGCTCGCGAGCGCTGAGGGGGTCGAGCGTTGCTTCGCCCGGAGACACGATCCGGCAGCCAGCCTCAATACGACGGACGCGCGCCTGAAGCCGCCGATCCGCCGCGAAGGAGTGGACAGATGAGCATGAAGGAATTCGTCGACAGGATCGTGGGCGAGGCCTCCCGGCGCACCGGGCTTGCCGATTCGGACTGGGCTACGCTGGCTGCGGTGAAGGAGACGACCATCGTTTGGTCCCAGGACATGGGAGCCGTGTACCACGACGCGTTGTACAGCGATCAGGAGGCGGCCGAGGCCATGCGCAGCGTGGACTCCAGCGATCAGAAGCAGGCCTTCGCCGTCTGGTTCGAGAGGTTGGCGTCGGGCTCACCCGGCGACACCTTCTGGGCGGAGACCTGCCTCACGGGGTTCGCTCACGCGAGTGCGAACATCGACAACGGCAACGTCATCGCTGCGTACGGGCGGGTCAACGACGCGCTGTTGCGTCGTGTGCTCGAAGCCTTCGATCCGACCCGGGCCATCGAGGTCTACGGCGCGTTCCGGAGGGTATTCGACGTGGCCGTAGCGGTGCTGGTGGACAGCTACGTGCACGCCCTGGTGACGGGGATGAGCCAGATCGGTCTGAACGAGCGGCTCCTGAAGCGGATGCGTGTGGTGGCGATCCGCAAGATGATCGATACCGGACGCGACTCCATCCCGCTGATGACCTGGGACGCCGCATTGAGCGTGGGCATCGAGGCCATCGACGATCAGCACAAGAAGCTCATCGCCATTTTGAATCGTCTTCACGAGAGCAAGGGCTCGGGCAAGGGGGACGCGACGATGAAGCAGATCCTCAAGGAACTGATCGACTACACGGTGTATCACTTCGCGTTCGAGGAGAAGCTGTTCGACCAGCACGGGTACCCGGAGACGCCGGGGCACAAGGAATCGCACCGGAAGCTCGAGGCCCAGGTGCTCGAGTTCGCGAAAGCGTTCGAGGCAGGCAGCGCGTCGCTCTCGGCGGAGCTCTTCATGTTCCTGCGCGGCTGGCTCAACGGGCACATCCGGGGTAGCGACCGGCAGTACGGCCCCTTCCTGGCTGGCAAGGTGGCTTAGGACCCAGCTATCCGTCCGCGATCACCCCGCGCCGGCGCGGCCTGAGACGCTTGCGCTCGCCTGCACAGTCACGCGGATGCTCATCGACGCCTGCACGGTGGCCGAAGCGGCGCTCGCCACACACGCGGCGGCACGCACCCCCGCCTTTCCCACGATGCTCGGCATGTTCTTGCCGACCTGCACGACGACCTCTGCATCCTGCAAGATGCGCTGGCCGAGCACGATTTGCGCGTGGAGCAGCAGGGGCAGGTTCTGGGACAAGGAAGCCGCGAGACGAAGCGCCTGCTCGTTGGCGACCGAAGGCTGCACGAGCACCTGGATGGGTGTGCACGAGGCATGGAACTGTCCGCGCGCGCGACAGCTCGCGTCGCACTCCGCGTCGCCGCTTGGCCCTTGCACTTGACCTTCGCACCGAGGCGCCTGCCACGATCCCTCGCAGCGCGCGTGACAGGTAGCGTCGCAGGAGCCGTAGCACTCGCCCTGACACTGACCGGCGCAGTTGCCTTGCGCGTCCCGCTGCGTGCAGGTCCCCCGACACTCCCCGCTGCATCGACCGTCGCACTGACCGCTGCAGCGGCCTTGGCAGAAGCCGGACAGGCGAGCGGGATCGCACTGCGCGACGATCTGGCCGGGGTCGATTTGCGCACTGCAGGAGCCGGAGCACTCGGCTTGCGCCTGCGCGCTGGCCTGGCACTGGGGCGGTGTCACGGTGGCCGTGAAGCGAAGACCGCTCCGCAGGATGGCGTCGATTTGGGCGGCCACGGGTTCGCACGCTCCCTTGGCGCGTCCGCCGGGTTCGTCGCGCGGGGCCATCGCGGCAGGGGGGATGCCGAGGTCGGCGCCGATGCGCATGCACGCTTCGGTGGCTTCCGCTTCGGCCTGAGCCGCGACGCCCACGAGGTCCTTGCTGGCCTGCACGAATGCGCGGATCTTGCCGTTCATCTGCGCGTTGTCGGTGAACATCGCCGCCATCGCGTTGGCGCCCCCTCCCATTTCGGGGCAGGCCGCGCCGGACAGGCCGCCGAACGTGGAATTGGCCATGTTGCAGTCAACCAGCCCTGCCAGGGCAACCACCCCCAGGGATACGATCGCGAGCGGTGAGCTTCTCATGCCCCCGATCTATCCCGCCTGGAGGTCGGAACCAAGTGTCAAGAAGCGGACGGCTCTTGACCCGACTCCGGCTCCGCGTCCGTGACGCCCGCGTCCCAAGGCGGCAGCGGCTCCTCCGGAGGCGCGGGCAGGGCCTCTGGCTCGACAGCCGGCGCGGGGGCAGGCTCGTCCAGGGGCCGGGCGGGCTCGAACTCCGGGGCCGGGAGCTGAGGGGGCGGCGCGGGACTCGGACACCCCAACATCGCGACCGCGGCGAGGACCAGCACGAGGCGAACTCGCAGGACTTGCGTCATCCGGACCAGACAGGAAGACATTCGATTCCCCAAGCTCAAAGCGGCAAGGCTTCCTTCGGAGGCGGAGCCACGCCCCCGTCGGGGTTCAGAAACGGCGCGAACGGGTCCGGCTCGGTGCCCGGGGGGTGAGGAGGAGCCTCACGCACCGTCGGCGTCAACGTGGCCGCCCCGGGGCCCAACGCACGAGGCGGCGCGGCAGGGATGCCCGATGGTGCAGCGCGCACCGCAACTTCTCCCCCCTCACCCTTGCCGGAGCAACCGCCGCAGACGAGGCACACCCCCGTCGCACTCAGCAGAGCGACAACGGTTGCGAATCTATTCGGACGCGAAGACGGCATCGACAGCGGCCTTGATGTCGTAGCGGTGTTGGAAGCCGAGCACGGTCCGTGCGCGGTGGTCATCGACCATGCATACATAGCGGATGTGATCCAGCTCGGGTGCGGGAAACGACGTCATGCCCATTTTCCACAGCCTCTGGACAACCACTTCTGCCATGGGGTGCGGGATGCGCAGGCGGGGCTTGCCGGAGAGGCGGATCAGATGGGACAGGGGCACGGGAGGGGGACCTGCCACGTTGAAGATCCCGCGCGTGCCGGGTCGAAGGGCCATGCCCATCGCCTCGATGACGTCGTCCTGATGGATCGCCTGGACCATGGGGTCGAACCCGAGAAGCGTGGGCACGCGAGGCAACCGCAGGTAGTTCGACGAAGCATTGCGAACGGATCCGAGGATGTGAACGGGGCGGAGGATCACGGTCTCCGTCTTCGGGTTCTTCCAGAAGAAGGACTGCGCGAGCATGTCGACTTCGATGAGGTCGCGCAGCCCACTCCAGTTCGCGCTGCCCAGCAGGGGCGCATCCTCGACGAGGAACTGGGGGTTGTCGGGCCGGGCCCCGTACACCGCGCTTCCCGAAAGGACGATGAGCTTGGGGACGTCGAACTGGGCCACGTACTCGAGCAACTTCTGGAAGCCGACCACGTTCCACGTGTGATGCTCGGCCGAGCTCTTCCGCGGGTTATGCATGATGCCCATGTGCACGACGGCGGCGATCTCACGGCCCCGAAAGATGTCGCGCATCTTCTTGCGGCGCAGGTCGACGGCGAAGTGTTCCACGTCCTTCGGGAAGGCCACGAACGTGCGACGGTCCACGCCGATGACCGACCGTTGCCGGTGCAGCACGCGTGCGAAAAGTTGCCCGAGCCGTCCACAGATCCCGGTGATGAGGATCGGAGCCTGCGGAGCAGCGAGCTTCGTACTCTGGGTGTTTTTTTTCCCGTCCCCTACCCTGCGAGCCACCGATCGCCTCCTGCCCCGGACACCGGGTCCTACCAGAACACGTGCTTCCGCTCCCTGATCCCGCGGTTGATCATCGACTGGATCGTGCTGCGCACGACCTCGACCTTGGTCTCGATGACGGCATCTTCATCGTCCGGATCACCGCTCATGACGATCGGCTCACCGAAACGGATGCGGTACTTGGTGGGCAGAGGCATCATCCCTCCGGGCAGCAGCACCTGCGGGAGGATCGGGAACGCGGGCATCCGCATGGCCTTCGCGAGGGACGCGAGGTTCCCCAAGTTGACGTACTGCTCCTCGGCCCCCACCACGGCGATCGGGACGATGGGGGTGCGCGTTTCGAGCGCGAGACGCACGAACCCGAGGCCGAACTCCTGGAGCCGGTATCGCTCGGAAAAAGGCTTGGAGATCCCGCGCGTTCCTTCCGGGAACACCAGCAGGGCCTCCTCGGATTCGAGCAGCCGCTTCGCATTCTCTGGCACGCCGACCACCTGGCCGCACCGGGTGAAGAGGGCGGACACCCCCGGCAGGGTCTGGGTCCACTTGTCCACCATGCTGCGCACCGCGCGCGGCGGGTCCGCATCGTAGAACATCGACGCCGCGATCAGGGCGGCATCGAGCGGGATCTGCCCTGAGTGGTTGGCGATGAGCAGGACGCGTCCGGGGGGCACTTGCTCCACACCGGACGCCTCCACCCGGAAGTAGAAGCGGTGCAGCAGAGCCACCGCCGTCAGGGCCACGCGGATCCACTCCAGGTCCAGACCGAAGGGATCCATGTGCTCGCTGGCCCGATGCGCCTCGAGCCGCCGCATCCTCTCGTCGAAGTCCGCGCCGGTGACTTGTCGCACCGCGGAGACCACACGCTTGCGGGCGCGACCCAGCCATGAGCCAGAATCGGCCCACCCGTCGTTCAGCCGGACGAGAGCGGTGCGACTGTCCATCACGATTGCCAGCGTACCTTGCCGAGGGCGTCGCCGGAAGATCCTGGCGATCGGATGACACCGGCCAGGAGCCCCGATGCGGTCCTTGTCAGGCCGAACCGATGGAATAAAAAAGCCTCCGCACGAACGGCGGGGGCACGGACAAGCGGAGCGCGGCGGTCCGGAGACCGCCCAGCCCTACTTCATCTTCGCTTCAGTGAACTCGACGTGCTTGCGGACACGCGGGTCGTACTTCTTGATCTTGAGCTTCTGCGTCATCGTGCGCTTGTTCTTGGTCGTGACGTAGAAGTAGCCGGTTCCGGCGGAGGAGATGAGTCGAATGAGCTCTCGCATGGGGTCCTCGCTTGAGACGCGGCTATATAGGCGCTGTCGCGCGGTCGTGCAAGAGGGTTTGTAGCGACCCGGGGTCGGATCGTCCTCGCACGGCTCAAAGCTTCAGCTCGTACCACGTCCCCTGCCTCGCCCCCTCCACGACCAACCCCTCCTGTTGTCCCCGCTCGACGTAGGGCTTCGTGATTGCGTCCACTTCGTCGTCGGTGCGACCCCGGTCGTGGTGCCAGAACACCACGTGCGGCACGCCGCACCGCCTCGCGAGGTCGTAGGCGTGCGACATGGACGCGTGCCCGTAGTGGAACAGCGCCTCGTACTCGTCATCCGTGTAGTTGGCGTCGAACAGCAGGAGGTCGACGCCGCGCACGAGGTCCTCCATACGCTGCTGCAGCCCGCGCATCTCCTCGAGCACCTCGGGGCGCGTCTCCCTCTGGCGGGTGTGGTAGCGGTCCTCGAAGAGCATGTCTTCGAAGAGTGCCGCGTCACTCGCGAAGAACAGGGACCGGTCCCCATGCTCCACCCGAAATCCGAGGGCATATCCCGGATGATTCGCACGACAGCACCGGACGGTCGACGACCCGATCCGCACCTCGTCGAAGAAGTCGAGCTCGTGCACCGTCACCTTGGCGCCGATCTGTTCCAGGGGCACGGGGATGTAGCGCTTCCCATACGAGCCCACGAAGATGTCCCGCACGGGGTCCAACCGGCCCCGAAGGGAATGCAGGTGCACCGTCCAGGAGGGATCGTACAGCGGCTCAAAGAACGGCAAGGCAAGGACGTGATCCCAGTGCGTGTGCGTGAACAGCACATGCAGCTCGCGCGGCCCTTTGTGATGCCGCAATTCGAGCCCCAGGTCGAAGAGCCCCGAACCGGCATCGAACACGATCGGGATCCGGTCGGGCGTGAACACCCCGAGGCACGTGGTGGCCCCGCCATACCGCGCGGTGGACGCCACCGGGTTCGGCAGGCTGCCCCGGGCCCCGTAAACGCATGCCCGCAGCGACGGCGACGTCACAACCACACCTCGCTCCCCTCCCTGGCCAGCTCGATCGGAACCTCGGGGGCCCTTCGCTGTTGAGCATCCCTCGCTCGCTCCAGCTCGTCGTCGGGGCTCAACGGGTCGAAGTGGATGCCAAGCAGCCGCTTCACGCCCGCCCGCACCGCCGCGTCGTGCACCACGGACAAGGAGGAATGCCCCCACCCCACGGCCTCGACGAAGCGCGTTTCGGACAAGGGCATGCCGCACACCAGCAAGTCGCACCCTGCGCAAGCTGCCACGAACCGGTCCACCACGGACCGGTCTCGCAGCTCCACGTCCGGTGCGTACACGATGGTCTTGCTCCCCCGCGTCAAGCGCACAACGAGACATCCTCCCGGATGAACGCCCTCGATGTCCACGAGCTCGACGGTCACGTTCCCGACCTGATGAACACGGGACTGCTCTGGGAGCACGAGGTGACCGAGCAGGTTATCCGGGCCATAGATGGGCGAGTACGCGGCGCTGAACACCGTGTCGAGCATGGCGCGCAACGCGCCCGCGTCATTCATGCCGTACAGGTGGATGTCAAACCCCTCGCGGTAGACGGGCCCGAACAGGGGCAAGCCGAGGATGTGATCCCAATGGTAGTGGGTGAGGAACAGGTGGACGGGTCCGCCGGTGGGATGGTCGCGCAGGATCTTGGCCCCGAGGTTCGGGAGGCCTGTACCCGCGTCGAGGATCAGGTGCTCCGGACCGTCGTGGATCACCTCGAGGCACACGGTGTTGCCGCCGTGTCGCTCCTGTCCGCGCGCCATGCGCGGCAGCGAGCCCCGTGCTCCCCAAACCCGTAGCCCGAAAGAACCTTTCATCTGTGTCCCGGTTGCGTCCGTGCCGAAAGGAATGGGGAGAATGTAGAGGAGATCGCGGTGGGACGATAGGGGAACCTGGCGCGCCCCTCAACGGGCGGAGCCGTTCGCGAGCCGCACGCTGGTCACGAAGTCGATCTTGGGAAACCCCGCGCGCACGTACGGATTGCCCTCACGTTGGAGGTCAGCCTGACTGGGCCCCGCCCCCATGGGCGCCCCCTCGCCATACCCCGTGTACAGCGAATCCACGACGGACATGCCTGCCACGACTTCGCCGAAGGGGGCGAACGACATCGCATCGAGCCGCGCGTTGTCCACGGTGTTGATGAAGATCTGCGCGGTACGCGACCCGGGCCCTGCCATCGCGAAGGTGACCGCCCCCCGCTCGTTCGAACGCACCACGGGGTCGTCGGGGATGCGGGCCTCGCGCCAAACCTCGTTGACCTCGGGCACACCATGAATCCCGAACTGCACCATGAAGCCTGGGATGGCTCGAAAGACGGCGATGTCCGTGTAGTAGCCCATCCGAACGAGGTTGTAGAAGCGGTCCGCCCCATGCGGCGCCCACGATCGCACCACGCGCACCGCAAACACACCTTTCGTCGTCGTAAACACGACGTTGAACCGCTCGGGCGCAGGTTCGGCCGCCTGGTCTGGGTGCAGCCACGCCGTGGGCACCGGATCCCCGGGCGCCCACTCCGGCGCGAAGGAATCGGGCGGGTCCCCTTGCTCCAGGAGAGAACTGACCGGTTCGGGAGGGGGAGTCGCAGGAACGGTCATGACGACCGCAGGGACCTGGGGATGGGGCGGGCTCTCGGCGCACGCGAGCAAACCGATCACCGGAAAACCGAACGCGAGCGGCGCGAGTCGGACGGAGGTAGGCATGGGGCCATGGTGGGCTGGCCCGCGGTTAAGTCAAGCGAACGGCAAGCGGCGAGCGATCGCGAGAGTTCGCATTGAACCGACGTGGACCTCGACCTATGCTCCGCTCCATGTCTGCTGCCCCCAAGCCGCCCGACCGAGGCCCGCTCCCGATGTCCACCGACGACAGGCGGAAGGCCGCGCGCAACGTCGTTTGTGTCCCGGCCCGAGTTCACCCGCAGGACGGCGGCGAGAAGCTCGCGCTCATCGAGGACATCTCGGTCACGGGTGCGCGACTGCTGACCCGCAGTGAGCCGGAGGTCGGGGAGTTCCTTCGCCTCAGCCTGTACTTCGCGGGCACGAACGAGGCGCCGAAGGCGGTCATGGCGCGGGTGGTGCGGCTGCTGCCCTTCGAAGACGCGGGGATCCTCTGGCGCTGCCGCGTGGCGGTGGTCTTCGAAGAAGCCCTCGCGGGGTGCGACGAGGAGATCCGGTCGCTCGCGGAAGAAGAGGCCGGCTAGCCCCACATCAGGCGCTCCGCGCTGCCTTGGGTCTAGGTTCTTCTGAGTGGGCTTTCGCAAAGCCCCCTCGCCGCGCTCACCGCGGCTCACCCCAACACGCCTCGCCTTCGGCTCGGATGGCCCCAAACCCAAGCACGTCCTTCGAACACTGCTTGAATTGGGGCTACCGGATTCCTTCGGGGACGGCCACTGCCCACTCCGGCGACGGGCGCCGGCTACCACAATAAAATGCACGAAAACCTCGTCGGATTCGCGACAGGCGGCGCGATTCCGTTTCCTTCTCTTGATTTTATCCACGCCTCAAGCCACAAGTCCCGGACTCGTGCCCCCCGACGGTTGGCATGAGCCAACCCCTCACCCGTTTCCAGCCCCAAACAGCATGCCGAAGTCGTTGGTCATCGTCGAGTCCCCCGCCAAGGCCCGCACCATCGCAGGGTTTCTCGGGGACGGTTACATGGTCGAGTCGTCGATTGGTCACATCCGTGACCTGCCGAGGAACGCGAGCGAGATCCCAGCCAAGTACAAGAAAGAGTCCTGGTCGCGCCTGGGCGTGAACGTCGACAACGGCTTTCAGGCTCTGTACGTGACCAGCCCGGAGAAGCGCGCGCAGGTCACCAAGCTCAAAGCGCTGCTGGAGAAGGCAGACCGCTTGCTGCTGGCGACTGACGAGGATCGCGAAGGGGAGTCAATCGCGTGGCATCTGGTGCAGGTGCTCGCACCGAAGGTTCCCATCAAGCGGATGGTGTTCCACGAGATCACGCCCGAGGCCATCGAGCGAGCGCTGAAGAACCCGCGGGACATCGACGCGCAGCTGGTCAATGCCCAGGAAGCTCGGCGGATCCTCGATCGGCTGTACGGCTACGAGGTGTCGCCCGTCCTGTGGAAGAAGGTTCTCCCTCGGCTTTCCGCGGGTCGCGTCCAGAGCGTGGCCATCCGGATGGTGGTCGAGCGTGAGCGGGCCCGCATGCGATTCCATTCGGCGTCCTACTGGGACCTCGAAGCGACCTTGCAGGCCAACGGCGGGTCGAAGACCCCGCCCTTCGCAACCACCCTCGTGACCCTTGGGGGCGTCCGCCTCGCCCAGGGCAGAGATTATGGCGAAGACGGCAAGCTCGTGCGCAGCGATGTGCTTGCCCTCGACGAGACGGGTGCGAATGCGGCGGCAGCGGCTCTTGCCGGCCGCGAGGCCACGGTTGCCAACGTGGAGCGCAAAGCCTACCAGCGCAGCCCCGCGCCACCGTTCATGACGTCCACGCTTCAACAGGAAGCAGGTCGCAAGCTCCGATTCTCCGCAGCCCGCACCATGCAAGCCGCCCAGCGCCTCTACGAGAGCGGGTTCATCACCTACATGCGTACTGACAGCGTGGCCCTGTCCGACGTGGCCATCCGGTCCGCGCGCGAGCACATCCGCACGCTCTACGGCGACGCGTTCGTGCCCCCGAAGCCCCGCACGTTCTTCAACAAGGTCAAGAACGCGCAGGAGGCCCACGAAGCCATCCGGCCCGCGGGGGAGGTGTTCCAGCGCCCGGAAGTCGTCGCGCGTTCCGTGGGTGACGACGAGGCCAAGCTGTACGAGCTCATCTGGATGCGCGCGGTCGCTTCGCAGATGCCCGACGCGCGTGGAGAGCGCGTCCAGGTCCAGATCGTGGCGGATGCCGACGGGAAGGTCGCGGAGCTATCGGTCTCGGGCAACACGATCACGTTCCCCGGATTCCTTCGGGCCTACGTGGAGGGCAGCGACGATCCCGAGGACAGCCTCGCGAACATGGAGAAGCCCTTGCCCGACTTGCAGAAGGGCGAGCACCTGGTGATCGGCACCGCGGTGCCGCGTCCTCACGAGACGCAAGCCCCGGCGCGATTCACCGAAGCATCCCTCGTCCGTGACCTCGAGGCGAAGGCCGTGGGCCGCCCTTCGACCTTTGCGTCCATCCTGGGCACGATCCAGGACCGCGGCTACGTGTGGAAGAAAGGCACGGCTCTGGTGCCGTCGTTCACGGCGTTTTCGGTGGTGTCCTTGCTCGAGCAGCACTTCCCGGTACTCGTGGACTACGAGTTCACGGCCCGCATGGAGGACGATCTCGACGCGATCGCGCACGGCACGCAGGAGATGGTCCCCTGGCTCGGACGCTTCTACTTCGGCAGCCAGCACAGCCCCAGCACGAACAAGGGCAACCAGGACCTCGCGGTCGGGTTGCGTGCCCTGGTGTCCGACAACCTGGGCGAGATCGACGCGCGTGCCATCAACTCGATGCACATCGGCGATGGCCCGGACGGGGTGCCCCTCATCGTGCGCGTGGGCCGATACGGGCCCTATCTGCAGCATGGCGAGGCGACCGCCAGCATCCCGGAGGACCTGCCCCCCGACGAGCTGACCGTGGACAAGGCGCTCTCGTTGATCGCGGTGGCGGGATCCGAACGCAAGCTTGGGACGGACCCCGTCACGGGTCTCGGGGTCTGGCTGCGCATGGGTCGATTCGGCGCCTACGTGCAACTGGGCGAGGCAGAGCCCGAGGACAGCGACAAGCCCAAGCGAGCCTCGCTGTTCCGCTCGATGGAACCGGACTCCGTCACGCTCGACCAGGCCCTAGCGCTGCTCAGCCTACCGCGCGTCATCGGAACGTCCGAGTCCGACGGGGAGGTCGTGGAAGCGCACAACGGCCGGTACGGGCCGTATGTCGTCAAGGGCAAGGAGCGGCGAAGCCTCGAAGGTGAGGACCAGATCTTCTCCATCACGCTGGAGGACGCGCTGGCGCTGCTGGCGCAGCCGAATCGTCGTGCGCGCAAGGCATCCTCGGGGCCGTTGCGGGAGATCGGGGAGGACCCGGTCTCGGGTGGAAAGGTCACGGTTCGAGATGGGCGCTTCGGACCCTACGTGACGGACGGGGAGACGAACGCGTCGTTGCGCAAGGGCGACACGGTGGACGGCATCACGATCGAGCGGGCGGCGGAGTTGCTGGTCGCGAGGCGTGAGCGGGTCGCGGCCAACCCGAAGAAGCCCCGCAAGCGTCCCGCCGCCAGGACGGCGACGACGAAGAAGCCTGCCGCGAAGAAGGGCAGCAAGAAGCCTGCGAAAAAGACCGCCAAGAAGCCTCCGGCCAAGAAGTCTCCGGCCAAGAAGGCCGCGAAGAAGGCCGTCAAGAAGACCCCTGCCGGCTAGCGCCTCCTCCGAAGCAACCACAGAGCGCCCGGAAGACAAAAGCCACAGACGACAGAAGGCTCCCTCTGCTTTCTGTGCTCTCTGCGCCCTCTGTGGTTTCTCTTCGGCCTGCGCGGATGCCCGCAGAGCGACTCGGTGGTCGAAGCTCCGAAGCAACCGCAGAGGGCAGAGAAGAGGGCCTTTGCTCTCTGTGCTCTCTACGCCCTCTGTGGTTTCTCTTCGGCCGTTGCGCGGGATGCAGGCTACTGACCGAGGACCGTGAACTCGATCCGCCGGTTGGCGGCACGACCCTTCGGGGTCTTGTTGTCTTCGACAGGCTTGGTGTCGCCATAGCCCGCGGTCACGAGCCGGCCCTCGTCCACGCCCTTGGACACCAGGTAGGTCTTCACGCTCGCAGCGCGGTCCTCCGACAGCTTCTTGTTCATGTCGGGCTTCCCCTGGTTGTCGGTGTGCCCGTCGATCTGGAGCCGCAGGCTCTTGTACTCGGTCAGGACCTTCACAGCTTCGTCGAGGACGGCGAAGGAGTTCGGCAGAATCCGTGCGCTTGCGGTCTCGAAGTTGATGCCCTTGATGGCGCCGGTGAACGCGGCGACAGCGTCAGGGATGCACCCTTCGTGTTCCGGCAGACCCGCCTTGTCGGGGCACTTGTCGTCGATGTCCGGGACCGTGTCACCGTCCTTGTCCGGACAACCCTTGAGCTCCTTGGGCCCCGCAACCTGGGGGCAGCGGTCTTCGTGGTCGTAGATTCCATCCCGGTCGGTATCGAGGCAGCCCTTGAACACGACTTCACCGCGATCTTCCGGGCAAAGGTCGTCCGCGTCCAGCACGCCGTCGGCGTCCTTGTCTGCCGGCGGACACCCGCCGAGGGCCGGATCCCCCGGCTCGTCCGGGCACTGGTCCTTGTTGTCGGCGACGCCGTCGCTATCCCTATCGGGACATCCCTGCAGGGTGGCCGGGCCGGGGCTGTCCGGACAGGCGTCCTCCGCGTCCAAGATCCCATCACCGTCGCGGTCCGGCGGAGGCGGCGGCGCCGTCTCCTTGGCAAACGGGTAGATGTCCAATCCGATAGAAATTTCGAGGTTGTTGCCCCCGAAGGTCGAATAGGAGTCCACCCAGTAGTCACGCAACTCGCCACGCAGCGCGATGTTGTCCGTGATGAGCCCGCGGGCGCCGAGCGATGCGTGGATCTGGATGTCGTTGTCGCCACCGAGGTCCCCGCTGTCCGTGGTCAGGTACGCGCCCGTGCCGGCCCCCACGAACGGGCTGATGTCGCCTGACAGCAGGTGATAGTACAGGTCAAAGTCGTACTTGAACGCCGTGTTCGACTCGTCGTCCGTGGACTTGAGCGGCAGGTACCCACCCCCTAGCTCTCCGACCAACTGGGGCAGAATGTGATAACCCAGCCGGAGCCCGACGATCGGGGCAGACTTGGGCTGAACGTCCCGGTCCGCACGCGGGGCCTCGCCGAGGTCCCAATCGTTGAGCTTCAGCGTGCCGCCACCGAACACGCCCAGGTACAGTCCCGGATCGGGGTACTCAGCGCGAGCTTCCGACGGCATCCCGATCACCCCCGCGGCCGCCGCGAGCACCACGCCTACCAACCGATGCGACAATTTCATGCAAGCCTCCTGCACACCTTCTCGTTCGATAGTCCGCTTTCGTTCCCCAACCGAGGACGTGAACAGCACTCCCGGCGCAGTCCTCCGGTCAGGCGTTCAAACGCGCACCTTGCCCCGTCCCCATTTTTCTTGCAACCCCCGCAGGCCCCCCCCGCGCTACAATTCTGACATGCACCACGCGCGGTCCTCACCCCTGACCCCCGACCACGCCCCACGGCTTTTGCTCCTGCTCCTCGCGTTGATCTCCACCGGATTCCACGTGAGTTGCTCGCAACAGCCCCCTGCCCCCTCGGAAAGCGGAGACCTTCCTGGCCCTGCCTCCCCGTTTACCACAATCACCAGCGCCACCCACGCGAACCATCGCACGATCATCGAGATCGCCCCGGACGGTCGCATGCTCGTCGGGACCGAACGACCCGCGCCTCCGCGCTCCTCCGCCCCACAAATCTTCGACGCCGCTTTCGTCGACGAAGCCGGACACGAACGTCCCCTCCCCGTCGGTCCTCGCATCCAAGACGCTCGGTTCGCTTTCCCGCCGTCCTCGCTCGTGGCCGTGCTCGATGACGCGGACAACCTTACCGTCTGGGACACGCGCACGGACACCTTGCTCCGGGTAGACAGCCACGTGTTTCCGGGGTTCGGATTCGACCATGCAGGCCAAGCCATCGTGTACGCAAAGGGGCTCGGTCCCGAGCTCGAAGCCTTTCGCGTGGACCTGCCTGATGGCCCACCGCGACAGCTCACTGCAGGCGGTGTCCCGGTCTGGGGCTTCGCCTTCTCGCCCGATGACACCGAGATCGTCTACGTGGACGCCCCCGATGGCTTCCCTTGCCTGACGGTGATGTCAGCCCATGGTGGGTCGCGCACGCGCCTCACCAATCGAAGGCTCGGCCCCGAAGACGTGCGCGCGGGCAAGCCCGTTGCCCCCTACCCCGACGGTCGTCGCCCCCCGTTGTGGCTCGGTTCCACGGTCTTCGTGGAGGATTCCGCTGGCGTGCACGCGATCGATGCCCTCGGCAACGAGGTGGCCAAACACCCCGGCGGGCGGGACCTTCATCTCGACGTGAGCGCGAGCCGCGCGCTCTTCCGAGACGGAGACCACGTGCGCGAGGTGCGGAAGTGAGGTCGCGCCTTACGTCTTGTCGCGCGGCACTCGCTGCCTTTGCCGCCCTGACGGCGAGCACGGTCGCCCCCCCAGGACACGCCGCCAAGTTTCGACGCCCGTTCAACGTCTCGGTCGGGGTCAACTACGGGTACGACAACAATGGCGGTGGCGGCTGCACGGACTATGGGTGCGGCGGCGTTTGCTACGACGGCCACTCCGGCACGGACTTCCCGTTGGGCTTGGGAACGACCGTCGTGGCTGCGGCAAACGGTCGAGTCGGGGCGACGTACAACGGGTGCGCGAACTACGGCGGGCTCGGGAACACGTGCGGCGGTCGCTGCGGCAACTACGTCCGGATCGACTACCCGGACGGCACGTCGACGCTCTACTGCCACCTCGAGCTGAACTCGATCGCGGTGAGCACGGGGCAGCAGGTATCTTGCGGTGAGGCCATCGCGCGGTCCGCGAGCTCCGGCAACAGCTCGGGGCCTCACTTGCACTTCGGGCTCAAGGTGGGTGGCGGGAATCGAGACCCCTTCGCGGGAAACTGCTCCCAGTCCACGTCCTACTGGGTAGGCCAAGGTTCCTACCCGCACCCGATGCCGAGCTCGGAATGTGAGAACGTCTGCGCCTGCAACCCGGGGCAAGTCCAGTCCGAGACCTGCGGGAACTGCGGCACCCGACAGCGATCCTGCGGCTCCGATTGCCAGTGGCAAGGATGGTCGTCGTGCACGGGGCAGGGCGAATGCGGTGCGGGCTCCGTGGAGTCGCGCGACTGCTGCGACTGCGGCACCCAGACCCGACGCTGCTCGGGCCAGTGCACGTGGGAAGGGTGGGGCGCGTGCGAAGGTCCCGACCCCAACGGCGGCAACGACGCGTGCGAGACGGGCGAGCCCGGCATCTGCGCCGAAGGCCGCGTGCGCTGCCAACAAGGATGCCGTGCCTGCGTGCGGCTCCACGAGCCGCGGAGCGAACGGTGCGACGACGTGGACGAGGACTGCGACGGGACCCTCGACAACGGCTTCCCTCAAGAGATCGGTGATCCCGCCCCGCTGATGGCAGCGCGCCTGGTCGACCATTCGCACCCGCAGGTGCTCGAGGCGGGCGGTGTGGACTGGGCCTGGGCGACCTTCCGCAACGAAGGTCGTGCGACATGGAACGCGTGGGAAGTGTGGCTGGTGCCAGCCTCCGTGCTGGACGGCGAGCAGAGTCCCTTCTCCGACCCCGACAACTGGCCCGCCTTCGACGTGGCGGCGGTGGTGGAGGAGGATGTGGCTCCCGGCGATTCCGTCGCCGTAGCGTGGTCGCTGCGCGCGGGAGACACCCAGGGCAAGCTCGAAGACACCTTTCAGCTCTCGTCGAGCGACGGGACCCTGCTGCGTTGTCCGACGCCGCACGTGGACGTGAGCGTGTTGGTCACGGAAGCGCGGAGCGCGGAAGAGGCTTCCTTGCCGGACGACGACGAAACGAATGTCAGGACGACCGGGGAGTCCAGTGAGACATCCGGGTGCGCTTGTCGCGTGCGGACCGGGTCGAGCGGTCGCGTCGGATGGTGGGGGTTGGTGGCGGGAATCCTCTGGGCGATCCGCCGTCGAAGACGCGACGCCTGAGGGCAACCTCAGAAGACGACAAGGACCTCTCGCCTGGGCTCTCTGCGACTTCGGTGGCTTCCTTTCCGCTGATTCCCCCACCTCACGGGCAATCGAACAGCGCATCGAGGCTCGCGATCACCGCGTCGGCGTCGGCGCCTTCGCGGCCCTTCGCAAGCTCCTCGCGCAGCGTCTGGGCCATCGCGGCGTCACGCACTGTCGCTTCCCTGTCCAGCACCTCGCCGAGGATTCTTGCCGACTCGAAGGCCGCGGGGCAGTGCGTCGCTTTCACCCGGCTCCCCACGATCAGCGCGAGTCCCTTGAGCAAGGCTCGGTCGAGTTGCGCCTGCGCGCGGTCCCGCATGGCCAGGTTTACGGCGGTGTCACCGCTGTCCAGGTCCCGCCAGCACCGGACCGCCAGCACACCATCGAAGATCCTGTCGTGGACCTGCCGACTGCGAGCCCGCACGTACCGCGCAAACCCAATGGGCTTGCCGTCACGCTGCTCTCCCCCCGTGTACTTCGCCCACACGCTGTCGATGTCGTCCTTCGCGGTGGTGGCCGACGTCACCTCCTTGTGCATCGACACGTACAGGAACCAGAGCAGCGCGGACTCGATCGTCGCCACGTGCACGGTCGCGTCGCCCTTCCCCTGAGCCCCTTGCTGAAACGCATCGAGCAAGAGGGGGCGGATTTTCGCCGCGCCGACGCAGCGGTCCGCGTTGGCAAGCTGCTCCTCCAGGGACAAGTCTTGGCACGCCTTGCCAAGCGGCGGATAGTGCTCGTCCTCTCGTCGGTTCACGCGCGACTCGAGCCCCTGGTCCTGGCTGTAGATCACCCGCGCCGCCACGAAGTCCTCCGGCGTGGGGACCTTCTGCGCGCCAAACCCCAGCAAGGCCCCTATCTCCTCGAAAGCCCCCACGCGCCCGAGCGCGCTGATCCCATCGGCGCCCGACGCCCGGGAGATCACGTACTGGCCCTCATCCGAAACGCAAGCAGGATAGGCGTCATTTTCCGAGCCGGCGTCACGTGGTGTGTAGTCCGTGGCGAGAGGAACGCAAGCTGGGGCCTCGAACACGTCGAGGTTCGAATCCGGAAGGGGGTCACACACCTGACCCTGGCTCGCACCACCCACGTTGCCCCGGCTCGCCTCCGGGTCCTCGGACTCGCACGCAAACGCACCCACCAGGAAGAGCAACACCACGCAGGGGACGTTCTGATACCATCTCATAGTCCAGCCTCCAGGCTGATCGACACACCACGCCCCGGGCCGTTGACACTCGAACCGTGCACGCGATAGGCGGAATCGAAGAGGTTTTCGAGAACCGCCGCGAGCACGAGCCGTCGCTGCATGCGCCAGCCCGCTCGCAGGTCGAATACCGCATAGCCGGGGGTCCCGCCGAGGGGAATACGCGGGTCGTTGAGGTCCGTAGGCGCCAGACGGTCTTGGAGCCTGGCCCACCGCAGATCCGCCCCGAAGTACGTGGGGGGTGAGGGGCTCCACCGCACGTCCAGCGTCCCGTTCAGGGGAGGAACCCGGGACAGCGGCACACGATCCTCGTAGGGAAGACGCGAATCGGAGGGCCGCTCCGCGGGATTGGGCCCCTCCCCGAAGGCGTAGGCCACCGTGCCCAGAAGCCGCACGTTCGACGGCAGGTGCGCGCGAAACGAGAGCTCTGCCCCATCGATGGTCGCGTCGCCCTCGACGTTCACGAGCTGATAACGCTGCCAGGACAGCTGGCACTGCGGGGTCTCGGGGGGACAGTCGGCGGAGCTGCGAAACGCGCGCGTGATCGCGTCGTGCAGCAGGCTGCGGTAAGCCCAGGCATCGACCTCCAGGCGCGGGTGCGAGACCTGCACGCCCAGCTCGAACGTGTCCGCGGTCTCCGGTCGCAGACCCGGGTTCTCGAACTGGAAGCCGGGACCGGTCTGCTGCCGGGATGTGAGGTCGTCCAGGTTCGGCGCGCGAAAGCTCCGGTCGTACGTGGCCGTGAAGGACAGATCGTCGGCGACCCGGGTCGTGGCTCCCGCATGGCCCACCACGGCGTGAAAGGCGGAATCCACGGCGACCGTCCCGGACTCCTCGTCGGCAGGGGCGTCCGCCTTGGCTCCGGCGAGGCGCGCGCCGCCGCTGAGCGTCAACCAACGTGCAAGGGTCCACTCGGTCTCCCCAAAGACACCGCCCTGCGCGTAGCGAGAGCCCGCGAGATATTGTCCCCGCGGGGTCGGCTGCACCGCCCCAATGTCCCGAAGCTCGGTCCACCCCGACGAATCCACCGTGTCCCGGAACGCGTCTCCCCCGTAGCGAACAACGACGTCCACATCGGGAGACAACGCGATCGCCGCGCTCGTCATCTTCACGGTCAACCCGAAGGTGTTCACATCGTCCCTTCCTCCGTTGACGACGAAGGAGCTGGGACGCTCGAGCAGCCTTCGTTCGTGCTGGCGCTGGTAGGACAGGGAAACCTGGCTCTGCTCCGCCGCCCGTCCGAGCTTCCCTTCGTGAGACACGTACGCGAGCGATCGAAACTGCTCGTCGAGCTTCAGGCACTCGTCGCGTGGCGCGAAGGCCGCGGGGCACTGGTCCGTGCGAGGGCTGTCGAACTGCCGGAAGGAATACAAGGCTGCGACCAGGCGTCGTCCAGGGGCGAGCCCGTACACGAACCTGGCGTCGCCCGTGAGCTCCTTGAACCCGGTGCCCAGCTGCGTGCGCCCATCGTCGTCGAGCCGCGGCACCTGGGGGACGTTGCCGTCCAGAGGATTACGAACCACCCCACCGCCTTCGAGCCGCCCCGCCGCGCGCATGCCGGCCCCGATCACGAACCGGAGTTGCTCGTCCACCTGGGTGTCGACCTGGAAGCGTTCGGAAAAGTCGTTGTCCGCGCTGGCCCAGCGCACCGTCGTTCGAGGACGAACGAGTGGCCCAGGAGCCCCGAGCGACAGACGCGGCTCGATCGGGTGCGCGTCGATGACGCCCGCGATCGCGTCGGAACCGTGCAGGGTCGAGCCCCCGCCGCGCGTCACCACGATGTGATCGATCGTCTTGGAGTCGACGGTGAAGAAGTACTGGTTGGGCCCCTGTCGCCATGTGCTGGTGTTCATGCGGATGCCGTCGAACAGGACGACCGTCTGCTGGCCGGTCCTGCCGCGAACGTAGGGCGACCCCTGGCCGTGGGCGGATTGCTGCACATAGACACCGGGCTCGTAGCGGAGGGCGTCCGGAGCGGAGCGTGGCAGTCGTTCCTCCAACTCCGTCCGGTCCACCTGGGAAGCTGCCCTGCCGACGTCATCGAGCGGACGGTCGGTGCCCCGGCCGTGAATCACGACGTTCACCTCGTCCGGTTCCGGCGTGTCCGCGTGGTCGGAGGGCTCGGCGCTGGCCGGGCGTGAGGAGAACAGGGCGGACAGCGCGCTCGCAGCGCAAAGCAGGACGGGAAAACGTGCGGCGCGTGAGGTCACGGTAGGGCGCGGGTCTACGGTGAACGGGGCGAAGTGGCAAGCAGAAGCGAAGAAGTGCCCCTGCTCACGACCCTGACGGGAACCCGATCCACATCCACAACACCCCGAGCGCGACGGCCACAACGCCCGAGGCGAGGAGGAACCAGCGCAGCCAGGCGGGGCGAAGGCGCTTACCGATGAGTCCCAATCCCGCGCTGAACGCGGTCATGGCGGCGATGGCAGCCAGACCGTAAGAGACCAGGTAGATCGCCGCCGAAGCAGGAGGAAGGGCGAGGGAGGGCAGCACCCCGAGCAGGTGACCGGTCCCCGCCGCCCCGTGCAAGACACCCACACCGAAGGAGGTCCCGTGATGGACGCGATGCTTCTCCTGCTTGTCGAGGTGAACGTGCTCGTGCACGTGTCCGGCGTCCTCGCGCGACGGCTCCTTGGCGCCATGGCCGTGGGGGTGGCTGTGGATCACGAGCTTTCGCGTCTGCACGATCGCCCATACACCCACGACGCACAGGACGATGCCGACCAAGAACTCGGCCCAGGAGGACAGGAAGTCCACGTCGAGGAAGGACTTGGCCACCGCGCCGATCGCACCGAGCAACCCCGCTCCCACGGCGTGCCCCGCCCCCCAGAAGGCGCCCACTCGGATGGCCTGGGCCGGATTGCGAACGGCGAGAGGCGTGACGGCAACCAGGTGGTCCGGCCCCGAGATGACGTGGAATGCACCCGCCAGGGTGCCCGCGATGAGAGGGGTCAATCGATTTTCTCCGAAATGCACTCGCCCTCGCCACGGTAGTGGCCCACGGTGCGGGAGAGGGCCGTGACGAACGCGCGAAGGTCATTGACTGGCTGACTCCCCGGCCGGTAGACGGGTCGGGCTTTGCACGCCTCCTCCGTGGCGCTGGCATCGGGCAACAGCGACGCTTGTCCGAGCTCCTCGAGGGTCACGTCTCCGTCGCCGTTCGCGTCCGCGCAGGCGATCGCATCGAATCGACGCTCGGCCGTGGCGGCCTCGAGGTCGTCGTAGAAGAAGTGGTCCCCGTGGATGGTGAGCTGCACCGTGTCCATGCCTCCCTGGGTCACGACCACACCGTGAACTTCCTTGCCATCGACCTCGGCTTTGCAGTCCCGGTAGAGGGTCTTTCCGTGGAAGCTCCAGTCGAACGTCTTCGTCACGCCGTCCTTGCTCGCGCTACCTTTCACGTGGAGGCTGTACCCGCCGGACTTCATCGCGTCCAGGTCTTCCTGCGTGGCTCCTTCCCCGAGCACGGTTGCGTCGTCCGCGGGACCGATCAAGAAGCTGGCCGCATCCCACGCCTTGGCGGGAACCTCGAAGGAATCCACCGTCTTCTCGCCTGCCGCGTGCATGTCGAAGAGCTTGGACCCGTTCATATGGGCGGCTTCCGTGCCCCCGGAGCCGCCTACGGTCACGCCTCCGAGCACCATGAGGAACTTCTCGTACTTCACGGTCCAGCCGTCCACGATGCCTTCCTCGGACGGAGGGGCCGCGGGAATCGCCTGCTCGATGTACTCCTCACCCCACGTCGTGAATAACACAGTGCCGTTGCCTGCCAATTGCTCGTCCGCCTCGTCCCCGCACCCCAACAACGGAGCGCCCGTGAGGAGAGAAAGGCAAACCGAGGGAACGATCCATCGTCGTACGTTCATTGTCTCATTCCTTGCATCGAAGTCGTGAAGCCGCCCCGTCAACCCGGGTCTGGCTCGAACGAAAACACATAGGCACTCGCCCGGGTGACCCCTAGCAGCGTGAATGCCTGGTGGGCTGGACCACCTACCGGCAAGTCCACAGGGGTCCCCGTGGACAACGGGACGTCCGTGAAGTCGACCTGATCCATCCAAACCGACGGGCTCACGTGAAGCACGACCGTGCCATCGCGCTGCACGCTGGCTTCCTGGAACACGCATCCGTCCACCCCCACTGTGCCACTCGCGTTGGTGACGTCGGCGGCGGAGGCCCTGGCGCGAAACAGACGAGTTTCCGCTCCTCGGCTGGCCGTTCCCTCGACGAGGATGACGTCGGCTCCGAGGTCCGCGGCATGGATGCCTTGGGCAGGCGACCCGAACAGAACGCTTCCGGATCGATACGTGCCAGTCACGCCTTCTCCGGCAGAAAGGATCGTGGTGCCCTGGGCGAGGTCGAAGGAGGAGGCGGTGAGCATCTGCCCCATCGCGTTTCCTGCCTGGTAGTGTCCTGGGTGCGCGTGGGCGACCGGAATCCCGAACCATCTCTTCCACGCCGGGGACGGCGTGGACCGTGCGAGGGACGGAGGGGCGCCATCGTAGTAGTAGAGCGCGGCCAGGGAGACGAGAACCCGGCCCCAAGAGATCGCCCACCCTCGCGCGTTGACGCTTGGGACAGCGAGATCGTGCGCAGAGTCGACGCGCGTTTCGAGTACCACACGCTTGCCCGAGGTGGCCGTTTCCTCCAGGGAATCCCCGCACCCGCTGCCCGTCAGGGACAGCGCGCCGAGGCCGAGCGACAGCAGGGCGGTCGCGACCGCCGTGCGGGAGAGGAGAGTGAAGGTTGTAGAAGTCGTCATCGTCATCCCTCAGAAGTGCAACGCCCCCGTGAGCCAAGCGGTGCGCGGGGCGCCCACGGTCACGTGCCTCTGCGGCACCCGACTTGCCACCGCTCCCCTCGATTCGCTCGACGCGTAGACGAACTCGCCGTCGTACCATCCGGTGTCCATGAGGTTGAAGACCTCCAGGGAGACCTCCACGGCTCTCCATCGCGCTCGCGCCGCGGCGTCCGCCAGGACGACGTCGTGTCCCATTTCGCCGTAGGGGAGCGGGCGTCGCCCCAGCAACGTGAGACCCAGTCCGAGGTGACCTTGCACGGGCGCGCCTGCGACGGTGCCGAGCACAGGGCGGAAGGCCGTATCGGACCGAGCGACCACCTGCGGAGCATAGGGCAAGAGATACCCTTCTTCGTAGATGCCTTCGGACTCGCGAAACACCGCCCGCACGACGGTCAAGCTCGCCATCGAAAAAAGCCACTCCGAAGGACGGGCGACGAGATCCATCGACAGGCCTGTACGCATGGTGCCCGGAACCGACTCGTTCCTCCCGGTGGCGTGGTCGAAGACGAGGTCCCGCGAGAGCCGCGACTGGAACACGGCGGCTTGAGCTTGAAAACGGTCGTCTGCCACGTAGCGAATCCCCGCCTCGTAGGACCGGACCGTGGTGAAGGGGGCAGTTTCCCCGTCCCCGAGGCTGCGCGCTTGCGGGGATCGGAACCCTTCCCCGTAGCTGGCGAGCACGTGAACGCCAGCGCCGGCAGCGACATCCACGGTCCCCTTCTTTCCCACGTGGAGCCCCTGGGCCGATCGGCTTCCGCCCCCCGCGGTCGCCCGATCGTCCACCTGGTAGGACAGCCCATCGAGCCGGACCCCGCCCCGCAAGGCCACCCGCCGGACCGGAAACAACGACGCATCCAGATAACCACCCACGTGGTTCGCAACGACGTGGGCGTCGACCACGGTCTCCGTCTCCCGGCCGGTTCCCCACGCGATTCTGCGCTGGCTCTGGTCGATGGAGTCAGACCGGCCCTCGGCGCCGACCTCGACCTGATCGCGCTCCGAAACCAGAGAAACGCTTCTTCTCAGGTGGGCTGTGGCACCGACCGTCGTCGCGTCGTTGCGCTGCTGGGTCGTGTCGCCATCCACCGGGTCGTCGAGCCAACCCGTGAAGTTCTGGCGCAGTCCGAGACTGCGACGCACGAAGAACGGGGCCAAGGACCACTCGGTGCCGACATCGTCGTGTTGCAGGAACTCGGCGACGGCCTGGGTACGGGAGGACTGCCCTCCCTGGCCGCGAATCCAGGGCTCGAAGCGGTTGGGGTCTTTGTTCTCGACCCAGGCGAGGGGGACCACCCCCGCGGAATCGAACCGCCCCGCGTAGGTCGATGCGAGAAGGCGGAGGTGCGCGTGACCGCCCAGTGGGAAGAGTCCCTGCCCCATCCACGAGACCCGCCGAGCCGCACGGGAAGGGCCAAACCCGTCGGTTGCGTGGGATTCGAATGCAGTGAACGTGCCCTCGGGCTCCCCGGGGGGGCGATAAGCGAGCAGGGTGCGACGCCCTCCGAAGGAACCCAAGCCTTGCTTGACGAGAAAGCCTTCCTCCTCGAGGCCGAGATCGAACCGGGCCGTCCCGGCTACGGCAAAGTCCCCCTGCCGCGGGTCATAGGGCCCCGCGGACGCACGCACCGCGTGCACCGCCTCGGGTATCAGAAAGTGCAAGTCCGCATAGCCTTGGCCGTGAACGTTGGAGACGTCGTTGACGGGCGCGCCACCTGCCCACAGCTCGAGGTCCTGCCCATGGACTGCGTCGTAGCCGCGCAGAAAGATCTGGTGTGCTTTGCCCTCTCCCCCGTGCTGCGTGAGAAACACGCCGGGGACGGTCAGAAGCATCTCGCTTGCGTCCCTGTGGGGGGCCGCGGAGAGGGCAGCCCGATCGCGGACGACGTCCGAGGCGGCGCGGGGCGGCGCGGCGCCTGCGACCAAGACGTGAATGGCAGGCGCGGGGGCAGCGGGAGGCTCCTCGAGGCCGAGCGACGGCGACGGTTCGGATGGGGGGGCGACCTCGGGCGGCGGGGCGTGCGTGTCGCTCGCGAAGCGGACCTGTGCGCGAATGCGCGCTGCTCTGGCCACGCCGTGCACGAGCGCGGGAGTGAACACCCAGGACAGGACCTCGGTGCGGGCCGCCTCTTCCCACGCCGGTGAAGGCGCGGAGACCACGTACACTTCCTTGACGGACCCGTCCTGGTCGACCACCAACTCGACGGGAATGACCACGGCGTCGGGGGATTGCAACCCAGGGGGCCAGGGGCTGGGGGCGGGATTCTGGCGAGCGGGAGGGACGACGGGGGGTGAGGCGGACGCAGGAGGGGAGAGCGCCGAGAGCACGCCTGCGAGAGCGATTCCCGACCATGACAGGCGGGACGGGGGGCACAGCGCAAGCAGGGGACGGGCGAGCGGCATGAAACGGGTAGGCCGACCCGTAGCACGATTCTATAAAACCGTGTCAACCATTTTCGGGTCGCCGAAACGTGCCGTCCATTGTGGCTGGCGATCAGCCGTCAGCCCCTAGCGATGAGCGGGTCGAACTCTCGATCGGAGGTCTGGGCTGAATGCTGATCGCTGAACGCCGAGGGCATCGCACAGGCGAAGCTCGCGTTCAGTCCTCGATGACCGAATCGGTTACGTTGATCGGGGTGTCGTCGTGGTTGGAGATCTGCGGGTAGGTTGGGTACCAGGAACCTCCCGTGTTGCCCTTGATGACGGAGCGGTCGATGCGGATGTCACCGGAGTGGTCGTTCGACACGAAGAAGATGGCGCTGCCGTGGGCGTTCACCTGGTTGAACTCGATGCGTGTGCCGCACAGGGACAAGGTCATTGTGTTGCCGTCGTTGTAGATGGCGCCACCGCTGCCGCCGCCCGGGGTTCCCGGCTGGGCGGGGTTGGCCCCGTTGCCGATCGCCCTGTTGTGCGAGAAGAGGCTGTTGATGATCGTCCAGGAAACGCCGATGCTGCTGATCCCTCCGCCGTTCGAGCAGGCGCCGCCGAGGCTTTGCTCCCCGCCGAAGGTGGAGTTCACGACGTAGACCGGCCGGCCTTCGTACTGACTGAAGACGCGAACGGCCGCCCCGCCGACGTCGGGACCGACATCCGCACAAACGTTGCTGAAGAACCGGGCGTTGACGATCTTGAAGCGTCCACCCCGAACCCATACCGCCCCGCCCCCGTCGTACTCCGTCTCGCTCTTGGAGTTGCCGTCGGCGAAGGTGATGTTCTGCACGGTCAGCTGCGGGTGGTCTTGGTCTTGGCAGTGCGAGGTCGTCCACTTCTGCGCCTCGTCGCAGGTGTTCATGTACAGGATGCGTCGCTGGCCGGCTCCGCTGAGCGTGACGAGGCCTCCGCCGTCGATGACGATCTTGGGTCCCTTGTCGTTGAAGATCTTGGCGGTGTGGTCGAGGGTGATGGTGACGGGGTCGGGCCCGCAGTCGAAGGTGATGATGCCGCCGTTGGCCACCGCGCTGACGACGGCTTCGGACGTGCAGCTAGCGGGCGTGCCGGTTCCCACGACGGTGGTGGGGTTGGAGACGTCCTCGAGCGCGGCTTCGGCGGGAACGTCGCACGTGGCTTCAGGGTTGGGGTTGCCTGCGGGGGGGCCGCTTTGTGGGGAACCGCCTGTGCCGCCCGAGCCGCCCGAGCCGCCCGAGCCACCCGAGCCACCCGACCCACCGGTGGCCCCCGTCCCGCCGCTCCCAGAGGTGCCACCGGTATCTGAGCCGGCGTCGCCGCCGGAGCCTCCCGTAGCCGCTCCGCCCGAACCGCCTGTCGCGCCACCGGAGCCTCCCGTGGCCGCTCCGCCCGAACCGCCTGTGGCGCCGGCCGAGCCTCCAGACCCGTCGCTGTCGTCGTCAGAGCACCCAACAAGGACGAGAAGACCGACAATGGCCGCGGTGGCCGCGAGCGCGAGCCTTGAGCAGACAGACTTCCCACGCATCATGACGAGCCTCCGAAAGGGGATGCAATCCCGATAGGAACAGAAAGCGCAACAACCCGAATGCCTGTCGTAGCACCTCACCGAAACCGGTCAAGCGTGCGGGGCAGTTTGGGGTCCGAGGCGGTCCGAACGGAACGAAATCGGGTTTCCTCCCTGCCGAGGGAAACGCCGAGGGAACAATCCTGGGGCGGCGGCGTATGCTAGCCTTGGACATGTCGTCTGGGAGCAGACGGCAGCCTAACTTGGGGCGGGAGGACCGCCAGGAGGACACCATGGGAATTAGCTTTGAGAAGTTCTTTGCGGTGACGGCGCTGATGGCCGGGGTGGGGCTCATCGCCTGCACGGTCGAGGAGGAGGACGACGACAACACCGCGGGGACCGGTGGAACGGCAGGGACCGGCGGAACCGGAGGGGCAGCAGGCGAGGCGGGCTCGGGCGGTGGGGCCGGTGAGGCTGGTACAGGCGGTGGCGCAGGAGAGGCCGGCACGGGCGGCGGTGCTGGCGAAGCGGGCAGCGCGGGTGAGGCCGGCGCGGCCGGTGAGGGCGGCGCGGCAGGAGAAGGTGGCTCCGGCGGCACAACGCAGTGCCTCGGCGACACCGTCGACGGCGACCCCAGCCTCGAAGGTCTCTGCGAGACGTTGCCCTACGCAATGACCGATTGCGACCCGGGAAGCGAAGGCGGTCTCTCGCCCTACGCTTATGAGCTGTGCTGGCGCATGTCGGGACGTCTGCGTGACGGCGTGTTCTACGACATGCACACGTGCCTGGCGGCGATCGCGGTCGCGGATGCGTGCTCGGTCGAGCACGACGACGCGGCGGAGGCATGCCGTGAGGCTTCGATGACGGAGGCCTGCGAGCTGACCGAGGCCGAGACGACCTGCACGACGATCACGACCGCGTGCGCCGCGGTGGACCAGACGGCCTGCGTCGGCATCATGGACGCGTTCCAGCCCGCAGCCCACGCGGACATCCTGACCTGCATCACAGCGGGCATGACAGCCGGTACCGAAACCTGTGACGTGGTCACGCAGTACTGCATCTGGGACCCCTGGTACTACATCAACTGATCCCAACCTGCCCCTGACGATCGCGGGCCGGACGGCTGGTGCTAGCATGGCGCCATGCCGTCGTCGGACCTTCCCACCGGGGCCATTTCCCAGGACGAAGCAGATGCCTTGGAAAAGGCCGCCACCGCCCGCATCGAGGCGTCGCGTCCCACGCCTGCGCCTTACGCGTGGGCCGACCCCTTCTTCACGGTCGGCGTGACCGGCACCAACGGCAAGACGTCCACCACGTACCTGATCGCGAGCGTCTTTCGCGCGGCAGGACACCCCGTCGTCTCCGAATCGACCCTGGGCTACCTCATCGGTCATGAGAGCATCGACGTGCCCCGAACGACGCGCGGGTTCCTGTCGGCGATGGGGAAGGCCGCTTCGGCGGGAATTCGGCATGCGGTCATCGAGACGACGAGCCAGGCGCTGGCGCGTGGGTACGCGAAGATGTGGCGGTTCGACCTGGGGGTGTTCACGAACCTGTCGCAGGACCACCTGGCAGTGCACGGCTCATGGGAGCACTACCTCGCGAGCAAGGCGCAGCTCTTCGTGCACCTTGCACCGGGGCGAACCGCCGTGCTCAACGCCTTCGACCCGGCGTGTGCCATGATCGAACGCGTGCTGCCGACCGACGTCGGTCGGCTGTGGTACGGCGTCTCGAACCGAGGCGAGGCGCATCACGCTGCCGACCTGGCTGCGGCGCGGGTCGAGGTTTGTCCGACGGGAACCCGGGTCGAATTGGTGCCGAGCGCGATGGCGGATCGGCTGGGCGGCACGCTCGAGCTTCCGTTGGTCGGGGACGTCTTCGCAGAGAATGCCCTGGCCGCCGCGGGGGCGAGCCTGGCCGCGGGGTGCGCGCCCGAGTCGGTGCGAGCCGGATTGTTGGGCTGCCCTGTGGTTCCGGGGCGCTTCGAGGTAGTGCATCGCGACCCGCTCGTGGTCATCGACTTCGCGCACACCCCCGACGCGCTCGCACGGATCCTGGACACGGCGCGACGCCTCACCGCCGGGCGGGTGTTCGTGGTGTTCGGGGCGGGCGGCCAACGCGACCAGGACAAACGGCGCCCGATGGGCCGCGCGGTGGGTGAGCGTGCGGACACGGCGATCGTGACCAACGACAACCCGCGACACGAAGACCCCGCCACCATCGCGCGGGAGGTGGCTGCCGGCTGCCGCCAAGGGGGCCGGGCCTACGTGCGCGTCGAACTGGATCGCGCGACGGCGATCCGACAGGCCCTCGATCAAGCCCGAAGCGGAGACGTCGTGGTGATCGCTGGCAAGGGGCACGAGCAGGGGCAGACGATCGGGGACCGGACCCTCCCATTCTGCGATGTCGACGTGGTGAGGGGGATCTGCAAGGGATAGGGGATCAAGGAGCGGCAGGAGGGAGCGGGTCCGCGGTGGCGGTTACGTCCGGAAAGCGCTTCCGGATGGAGTCCGGATTGCCCTTCACGTCTTCGGTCTCGAGCAGCCCGAGGATTCGCCCCGCAGCCCGGCGGGCCTCGTCGCCCTTGCCCTTGGCCACGCGCCCATACCGCTGCATGGCGCACGACAGCACGGCCTCGCGCAAGGCCTGCCACCGGGCATCGACGCCATCGGCGGGGATCTTTGTGGCGATGCGGTCGCACGCAGCGCCCGTGTCGAGGTCGCCGAAAGGCCCTGGACCGACCTCTTGCCGGATCTGACCGAGCAGGCTGCTGGCTTCCTGGAGCACGGGCACCGGAACCGGTGGTTTACCCAGGGCCACGAACAGCGCATCACGGTGTGCCTCGAGATCCGCGACCCCGTCGGTCAAGCGGCCGGCCTGAAACGCGCGGACGCAGCGGTCGAGGGAGGCGCGAAGGGTCACCTGGTTCCGCAGCCAGGTGCTGTGGTCCAGGGTCCAGTCGAGGGACTCGACCTCGAGGTCGTAGAGCACGCCGCCGTAGGGCAGGAGGGGGTGACGCGTGTGCCCTGGGCCGCGACGTCCACCGCCATCGTCCGGGTGGGACACGGCGCGGACGCGGACCTTGCCGCGAAGGGACGCGGCGAGCGGGGAGAAGCGGACCTCCGAGCGCTTCACGCCGCCCCCTCCCAGCACGGCGTGCAGAGAACCGAGGAGGTCTCCATCGCTCCCGATGTCTCCCTGGGTCGGAAAGCGCGCGTGGGAGGACAGCCGTTTTCCGAGGGCATCGGCGTGCGGCCCGGTGAGCACGTAGCGCACGGCACCCATTTCCCAGTGGGGCAAGTCCAGGCAGAGGGTGCCGTCTGCGGCGCGCGTCACGTATCCGAGAACGGATAGCTCGCGAGGAGCCCCGTCGTGGCTCGAGGGCTGGCTGGCGGGGACGGGCGCGTGTCCACCCGGGATGGCGAGGGGCCAGACGTTCAACCCGCCGAGGTCTTGCGCGGATAGGGCGGTATCGGCGGAGACGAGCAGCAGAGTCTGGGGCTCGGCCCCGACGCCGCTACCGAACACGTGAGCGAGACGATGGGGCGCGCGACGCAGCACCTCGCCTGGTTGCGAGTCTGTGGGCGAAGCGTGCAGGCGGATGACGAGCATGCCGTCCGGGGCCAACCTCGACCGGTATGTCCGCAGCGCATCGCGCGAGACCAACCGGTCGGCCATCGTCGCGCCGAGGCTGGCGTCGAGCACGACCACGTCATAGCTGCGTTCGCTGCGCTCGGCGAAGGCGAGACCATCGTCGACGATCGCGTCACCTTGGTAGAGGAAGAACTGCTTTGCGTACGCGACGACGGCGGGCTCGATTTCGACGACGTCGAGGGACAATCCGTTTTGGGATAGTGAAGCGGCGGTGCGTCCGGTGCCGAGACCGATGAGCAAGGCGGAGGCCGCGTGGGGACGGAAGGCGCGAACGAGGCCGGCGATGGGATCCCCGGGGGGGGAGACGGAGGGGTCTGAGGGGACCGCGCCCTGCACGACGCCGTCGATGGTAAGGAGGCGGAGGTGGTCGCGGAGTTCGACACGGACCCGACCGGACTTGCCCTGGGCCTCGGCGAGAACGTGGGGAGGGAGCGCGGAGGTGGCTGGGGCGATCTGCGCAGAGGTCGAACCGGAGGCAGGCTGCGTGGTCGGCTGCGTGGTCGACGGCGGGGTGCAGGCGACGAGGCCGCAAGCGAGGAACACGGAGGGATAACGGATCACGCGAGGCATCGTACGACAGGCATGGGCAGGGGCGTATCCGTTTGCGTTTCAAGGCAAAGCGAAAGGGGGATGCGCAATCGAGACCTTCACGATTCAAGGAACGTGACGACGCTTGCCTCCGGCGGTGGGGTGGAGTACCTCGTCGGGTCGGTCAAGGCGCATGGGCTACGGGGCCCGTCGCGACTGCCGGTGGAATGGCGACATGGGCACGGGGGATACCCCCACCATCGACCTGCCCGCCGTGCGTGACAGAGGTCCGCAACCCCAAGCAATTGGGAAGGAGAGCTAGAACATGGCACGCAAGAAGATCGGTCTCATCGGCGCAGGAAACATCGGTGGCGAGCTCGCGAATCTGATCGTCCAGAAGCAACTCGGTGACGTGGTGCTGGTCGACATCCCCGCGAAGGAAGGCGTCGCGAAGGGCAAGGCCCTCGACATCATGCAGAACAGCGCCCTCATCGGGATGGACGCCTCCTGCATCGGCACTTCCAACTGGGAAGACGTGGCTGGCGCGGACGTGATCATCGTCACCGCTGGCATTCCGCGCAAGCCCGGCCAGAGCCGTGACGACCTCGTCGGCGTGAACGTCGGGATCATCCGCACGGTCGCTGACAACGCGAAGAAGTACTGCCCGAACGCCTTCGCCATCATCGTGGCCAACCCCCTCGATGCCATGGTGTTCGAGTTCCACCGTCGCACCGGCTTCGACAAGGCCAAGGTAGCCGGCATGGCGGGCATGCTCGACAGCGCACGGTTCCAGTACTTCCTGGCGGCCGAGGCGAAGGTATCCGTGAAGGACGTACGCACGATGGTGCTCGGCGGCCATGGCGACGACATGGTTCCGATCTCCTCGATGTGCACCATCAACGCGGTGCCCGCCGCCGAGTTGGTCCCCGCGGACAAGCTGGAAGCGATCATCAAGCGCGTCCGCGGCGGCGGCGGCGAGATCGTGAAGCTCATGGGGACGAGCGCGTACTACGCGCCGGCCTCAGCCGCGATCCAGATGGCCGAATCCTACCTGAACGACCAGAAGCGCCTCATGCCCTGCGCCGCCTACCTCACCGGTCAGTACGGCTACAAGGACATGTTCATCGGCGTGCCGATCATCGTCGGCGCCGGCGGCGTCGAGAAGATCCTGGAAGTGCCCCTGACCGCGGACGAGACCGCTGCCCTCGGGAAGAGCGCGGAAGCCGTCATGACGGTCGTCGACATCGTGAAGAAGACCCCCTGAGGTCCGCTTCCTCCCGCCTGGGGGAGCGTCAGGCACCCATCGAACGCTTGACATCCCCCCCCTCCCGCTCTTAATCCCTTCCTCTCCAACCCGTTCCGATGACGGGACCGACGTCACCCCACGAGAAGGAAGCCTTTTGACCACGTCGCCCCCCGGGATGCCATCCCTGCTGCAGGCCCCCGTGGTCTACGTCACCGGCAAGGGTGGCGTGGGAAAGACCACGGTCGCGGCAGCCATCGCGTACGACGCGAGCCGGCGAGGGCAGCGGGCGGCCCTGGTCGAGTTCGACGACGGGGAGGCGGGCGCCCGGACGCTTGGAGCGGATCGATCCCATGTGGCCCACGTGGTCCTTCGCTACGACCAGGCGCTGGTGGAAACGCTCGGGTCCGTGATCGGCGCGAAGATCATCGCCCGTGCGCTGGTGTCCCATCACGCGCTGCGGCGTCTCATCAGCGCCGTGCCCGCGTTGCGCGAGTTCGCCTTTCTCGATCGGGTCTGCGCTCTGGCCAGCTCGAAGCGCTACGACCGCATCGTGGTGGACCTGCCCGCGAGCGGTCATGCCCTCGACTGGCTGCGGGTCCCGAACGCCTTCGCTCGGTTCCTCGGGCGCAGCCCCCTCGGCGTCCTGGGCCGACGGATCCACGACGAGGTCGTCGCCAAGGGCACGTCAGAGGTCATCGTGGTGACGCTGGCGGAGCCGCTGGTGGTCAAGGAGACGGAGCAACTGTGCGAGCGACTGAAGCGAGAGCTGGGCACCGTGCCCGCCCTCGTCGTGGTCAACCGCGTCATGCAACCGGACCCTGCCGGCGCGTGGGAAGCGGTGACAGCGTTGTCAGAACGGTTCCCCGAGCTTCGCTCGGACGCCGACGAGCTGCTCGACATCCTGCGAGCGCGCGGTGATCAGGCAGACGACACGGCCTACGCCCTGGGTCTTGCTCGCTCGGTCCAGGCCCGGCACGTCGTTCCGCTCCCAGACGCCGCAAGGGATCCCCTCGCCTCCGAGGTGGCCAGGTGGCTGCGCGCGGAGGTCCCCGGGTGAGTCCCATCGACATGAGCCCCGAAGGGGCGGGTCCTGCGTCCCGGCCTCTTCCCGCCCCCATGGGCACTCGCCTGTCCGTCTGCGTCGGAGGCGGAGGAGTCGGCAAGACCACGACCTCCGCCGCACTCGCTCTGAGCCTGGCCCGCCGACAGCGTCGCACCCTCGTCATCACCGTCGACCCCGCGCGCCGTCTCGCGGACGCCCTCGGCACGGACGTGGGAAGGCACGCACAACCCGTGAAGCTCGCCGGGGCCGGAGGGTTCCTTTACGCCCGGATGCCAGACTCGCGCATGTCCCTGGACGACTTCGTGCTCTGGCTGTTCGAGGACCCGGTCCAGCGCAGGCGCGTGATGGACAACCCGGCCTATCAGGAGCTGGGCGACTCTCTCGCTGGCGTGCACGAGCTGATCACGATCGGGCTCTTGCAGACCGAGATCGACAGCGGACACTGGGACGAGGTCGTGCTGGACACGGCGCCCTCGCGACACGCGCTCGCGTTCTTGACCTATCCCACGCGTCTGCTCGGGCTGCTCGAGGCCAAGGCGCTGTCGTGGCTCGCAGCCCTGTCCGCCACCGCGGACCCGTCGCAGGCCGAAGCCAAGCCGAAGTCCGGTCTGTTCGAGTGGGGGCGGTCCAAGGCCGAAGCGATCATGGGCAAGATCGTGGGCCTCGAGGGACTCCGCAACCTGTCGGCACTCTTCGCCGACATGGTGTCGGTTCGCGAGCGATGGGCCGGACTCGCACGCCGTACGGACCACCTGCTCCGCAACCCCTCGACGCGATACCTGATCATCGGCGCCCCCACGGGTGGCGCCATGGCCGACGCGGCTTTTCTCGTCGAGAACCTTGGACGTAACGGCCTCAGAGCCTCCGCGATCGTGCTCAACCGTGCCGAAAGCGAACCACCCCTGTGCGAGCAGCGCGTATTGCAGAGCATCGCCAGCGGCATCCCCGACGTGCCCGAGGAGCAAACAGAGGCACTTCGTCGTACGCTCGAGACGATGCACCAGGAGCATCGGATGCGAGGGGACGCTGCACATCGCGCGATCCAAGGACTGCAGGAGATCGCCCCGTTGGGCACGCAGGTCATCCGGCTTCCGTTCATCCACCGATCCGAACCGAGTGCCATCGTGCTCGCCCTCGCGGACGCCTGGCACGGGAGCGGCTCGGACCTGTAGGGACTACCGAGCGATCGTGGAAAGATAGCCCACGTCATCGGTCACGTCCCGAAGACGAAGCTCACCGAGTTCCAACCCAATGCGCGCGAAGTCGTGCTCGACCTCCGCCGAGATCGCGTGCTCGACGCTCGCCCTGTCCTCGACAAGCCTCTCCGGCGTCACCTTGGCGACGACCCCCGCCGTGGCCTCCACCACCGCATCCCTCGCTAGCTTCAGGATTTCCTCGCGTGACTTGCCCAATAGGCGCAGAGCCGCCTTGTCGAGGGCGGGAAACTCACCGGCGACCCGCACGTTCGCGGTCACGTTGACCCAGAGCGGAATGAACCCCTTGCTCCGTACCGCTACGCGCTCCTGAACGACCAGGTTCGAGAGGTCGACCCGGTCCAAGGTTTCCACCAGGGGCAGCATCACGACTCGGCCTCCCCTCACCCATCGGTATCCCAGTGTCTGCCCGCCCACCGCTCGTTGCGACCCCGACACGATCAGGATCTCGTTGGGCGATGCCACAAGGACCATCTTGGCGACCATCACGATGGTCAAGAGCATCCAGATCAACCCAACCACGACCGCGACCACGACCACGGCGGGTGTCATCGTCGCGCCTCCGACTCCCGAACCTCGGCGTCACGCAAAGCCCTCGCGATCGTTTCCCTTCCCAAGGCGCTCACGTATCCCTGTGCGTCGTCCACCGACCGAACGAACACGGCCTCGAACGAGAGGCCGAGCCTGCGCATGCTCTCGTCCGCCGCCTCGACGATGCGATGACGCAGGACGAGGCGGTCCTCGATGATCTCCTCCGGGGTCATGCCCGCGATCACCTCACGCGCAGCGCCCTCGATCGTCTGGACCGCGACCGACCCGATCTGTTCTTGGGACTGGTCCATGAACCGCTCGGCGGCGTCCTGAACACCCTGCAAGGAAGAATGGATCCCGACCCAGGCGGCCAGGTCGACGACCAAGGGGAGCCCACCGCGCGAGAAGGCTCCCTGAAGGCGAGTTTCCACGCGGATCAGGGACAGGTCCAACGCGCTCGAGCGCTCGATGAATGGCATGCGCACGACCCGCCCCGCGCGAACGACCCGATACCCGCTCGTCGTCCCATCGGACCGTTGGTGGCGACGACCACTCACCACGAGAGCCCGATTGGGGGGAACCACCTCGAGGGACTGGGAGAGCACGAGCACCATGCCTGCGAGCATCACGATCGGCAGCACCATCCCGGCCACGATCTCGAATGCCACCCCTGAGGCAAAGAGCGCAGCCGACGCCGCACCGACCATGATCAACACGGAGGCGATGGCCCCCACCCCTGGACTCCGGGGCCCCTGGCGCATCGGACGCACGGGACGGGGTGAATCGCCCGCCGACCGATCGCCCTCCTTCATCCCCGAAATTTCGCGCTGCGCGCGCTCGAGGTCTCGTTCGAGCTGCTCCGCCTTCTGACGCCACGCGTCCCGATCGTCCCGGTAGCCCATTCGCTCTCCTTCGCCGCGACCAGCTCTCGCAGCCCAACCTATCACCGCTCGCGCGTCACAGGCAGCAGAGCGCGCCCGTCCAGTGCCCCGTACAGCTCGCGAACGTGCCCGCAACGCACTGACTCACGTTCTCCACACAGCAGACCGATCCGGTCCAATGCTCCTGCGCGTCGTTGCAGTAACCCCACGACCCCTCCGCGCACAAGGACACGCCCTCCACGCAACAGGCATCCCCCGTCCAATGCGACTTGGCATCGTTGCAGTAGCCCCAGGTTCCGGCCGCGCAAAGCGTTGGCCCCTCGACACAGCAAAGCTCCCCCGTCCAGTGCTCGCCCGCGTCGTTGCAGTAGCCCCACGTCCCGGTTGCGCACACGGTCACGTCTTCCACGCAACACAAGGTTCCCGTCCAGTGCTCTCCCGCGTCGTTACAGTAGCTCCACGTCCCTGCCACGCACTGCGTGACACCCGTCACGCAGCAGAGCGAACCCGTCCAGGATTCCTTCGGGTCCGTGCAGTAGGCCGACGTGCCGGCGACGCACTGGACAGGGGGGCACGCTCCGCAGTCTTGCGGACAAGACGAACACGTCTCGGTCCCATTGCAGTCCCCGTCAGGGCACGCTGGGGGACACGTCCCGCAATCCTGCGGGCAAGTCTGGCATGTCTCGGCCCCGTTGCAGTCCCCGTCCGGGCACGTCGGCGGGCACGCTCCACAGTCCTGGGGACACGTCTGGCAATTCTCTTCCCCGTTGCAGTCCGCGTCAGGGCACGACGGTGGGTTTCCTCCTATGCCACCGGTCCCGCCGGTCGCAGAACCTCCGGTCCCGCCGGTCGCTGCGCCTCCGCTCCCGCCGATGGGTGCCCCGCCCGTGCCTCCCGTTGCGCCGCCCGTGCCTCCTGTCGCGCCGCCCGTGCCTCCCGTCGCGCCGCCCGTACCTCCCGTCGCGCCTCCGCTTCCTCCTGCGTCCGGCCAGGTTCCCGCGTCACCCACCGAGCCACCCGCGCTCGCGTCGGCTCCCCCATCCCATGTTCCGCCCCCCGCGGCGCCCGCTACGGGCCGATCCACGTCGTTGAATGCGGTGCACGCCGGCGCCGCGGCAAGCACGATCGCAAGCAACAGAGCCCTGCGTTCGCACGCGGAACAGGGGAACATGGCTCGAAGTCTACCAGGAGGGAACCGGATCGCCCAATCCCAGATCTGGAGCCATCAGAGTTGACCGAACCGTCGACGCAGAGCGGCCTCGAAGCAGGTAACCGTGGGCTCATCGAAGTTGCAGAGCCGCACGTCGCGCACGGGGCTGTCTGGGTGGGCTGCGAAGTAGTCGAGGATGGCCTCGATCATCACGTCGGCACACCGGTCCTTGGGAAAGCCGAAGATGCCGGAGCTGATCGCCGGCAGCGCGATGGACGCGATCTCTTCTTCCGAAGCAAGGGCAAGGGCGTTGGTGACGGCCGACGCGAGCAGACGGTCGGACTCCTCCGGAGTGTAGGAAGCCCAGACGGGACCGACCGCGTGGATCACGCGACGGCACGGGAGCCGGCCTGCCCCCGTGGCGACCGCCCCACCGGTCGGGACGGGAGCGAGCGCACGGCTCTCGGCCTGGATCTCGTGCCCTCCAGCGCGGACGATGGCTCCGGCGAGACCTCCACCGTGGGCCAGGTGCTCGTTGGCCGCGTTGACGATGGCGTCCACCGACTCCCGCGTCAGGTCCCCGCGACACACCGCGATCGTGCGGCCACCGATCTCTTGCTCGAAGCGACGTTCCGACATCCCGAGCCAAGCTAGCACAGCGCTACAAGCGCCGGCAGATTCCCAGGCCGTCGTTGCTGCCGGGGAGAAGGCTCGGGGCGCATTCGCTGTCGGGACCACAATCCTGCGCGCCGCAGCACGGACGCACGCACGTTCCCGCAACGCACGAGAAGCCGCGGTCACAGTTCTTCCCAGCCGGCGGATTGCACGGACCGCAAGCGGGCACCTCTCCGATCGGAAGGCATTGGAACTGGAGTTGGCCGAGCTCGGCATTGACGACGCACTGTTGCTCGCCGCACGGGGCGCCCGCCTTCAGCGGATTGCAGTAGGCAATGGAAGACACGCACGCCCCCGCGGACGGCGTTGGAAACGTCGGCGACGTGCAGACAAGACCCTTGCACTGACACTCGCCCAGCGTTTGCGCTTGGATCACGCACATCCAGTCCCAGATGTCGTCGCAGCAGTGCGGCAAGTCCTTGCACACGTACTGCGCGCAGACCCCGCACGCAGGCGCTGGCGCGCTGGAGGGCTGGCAGTGCTCGAAGTCGGGACAGGTCGTGCCACCGGTGCCGCCAGTCCCGGTGCCGCCGGTGCCGCCGGTCCCACCGGTCTGCGTACCTCCCGTGCCACCGGTCTCAGAAGCGCCCGTTCCGCCCGTCTGGGCGGTCCCTCCGCTTCCGCCTTGCGCTCCCGCAGCGCCGCCGGTCGCGCTTCCGCCCATGCCGCCCGAACTGCCAGCCTGCCCACCCGCGCCGGCGTCCCCTGTGCTCGCGTCGGCTCCCGACCCCGACGACGTGAAGCTGCCGCCCCCGCAAGCCCCAAGACTCATCCCGACGAGGACCGATCCGAGAACCGCTCTCCAGGCCGACGTGCGCATGGGGTCCATCGTAGGAGGCACGGCGCATGAACGCAACGTGGCGTCCCGGGTCGTCTGGATCCCGTGAGATTGCGCGACGCAATCGCCACCGTCCTTCGTCATGTCTTGACGCCGCCGCGGCTCGCGTCCCAGATCCCCTCAGCCCTTCCACCCGTGAGGTCGCCTTGGTCCCGCTGCTGCCCGAGCCCCGACTCCTCCACGACGGCTCCGACGTCGTTCTCAATGGCACGTGTTATCGCTTGAAGCTGCTCGCCGGCGACGACACTCGCTTGTTCGTCCCGTCGCGTCCTGACGAGCTGGCGGGGGGAGACGCACTGCGTTTCGATACCGCGCTCGGCGTGCTGCACGAGCTGGCGCAGGTTGTCACCGAGATCAACGAGCGGTTGCTCGATCCCCTCGACGGTCACACCAACCGCTGCGTGCAGGCGCTGTTGACGGCGCCGGAGGTGTCTGCCTCGTTCAAGGACGCGTTGCGCCCGTGGGCGTTCGCGCTGTTCAAGCACGGCTCCAACGTGCACGGGGAGCGGGGCAGCGTGTTCGTGCCGCCCGCGTCGCGGGAGGTGTTTTTGCGAGAGATCCAGGCCATGCCGGCCCAGGGTCGCGGGCAGCTGCGTTGGCGTGACTTCCTGGATCACGTCTTCGACCCGGCGCCCCTCGTCACGCAGGGGTTCTACCTCTTCGACCGGCCTGAGGACCGGATGCGGTTCGAAGAGCTGCTGGGGCCTGAGTACACGACCCTGCGACGGAAGATCGGCCGCTTGTTCGAGGAGGCTGTGTGGGAAGGCAATGCCATTCCAGCACAGCAGTGGAAGCGCTTCGACAGCCTCAGTCAGGAGGCGCTCACCCGGCAGCGGGACCTGCTCGAACCCGCACTCGCCAACGCCGATTCCGAGGTGCGGTCCATGACGTCACGGGTCCGCATCCGATGCTACGAGGGCGGCGCGTTCCGCTTTCTCGTTCGCCCCTACTCCTATGAATTCGCGCCCGAGCTCGACCGATGCGCGACGCTGCTCGATCGTGCCCGCGCGGAGTTGCCACCGCGCGCCATGGAGCTACGCGAGGTGTTGGCCGACCTCGCGGACTGGTGCCGAGTGCGCACGGACGCTCCTGCCTGGGGCGAAGCCCTGCCCAGCTGGGTTGCTGCGTCCGACCGCGCCTGCTTGCTCGACGTCAACCTCACCGCCGAGGAAAAGGTCTCGCGTCTGGGCGCCAAGGGCGGGCTGCAGCTCGCGGTGACAGCCTTCGAGGTCGTTCCCGACGCCCTTCGTCCCATCCTTCGCATGCTTCAGAAGCCAGGGGACGGTCCGGAGCTCAACGTCGTCTGGCTCAAGCACCTGCTCGTCGGCGGGGGGGCCAGCAACGCCATCATGGCGGGCGAGAAGCTTCCCGACCCCGACGGACGTTCCCGCTACAAGGTGATGACGTTCACCAACGCCGTGCGGTCGTCGATGGTGGAGAGCAACGCGCAGCTCATTGCCGCGGCGACGAGCTTTGGGCTCGAGGACATTCCGCGGCTCGCGGACGCCGCGAACTTGCTGGTGTTGTTGCACGAGGTCGGCCACACCCTCGGCGACTTCGCGGAATATCTCGGTGACCTGGGCGCCAGCGTGGAGGAGACGAACGCCGAGGCCAGCGTCCTGTACCTCGCGCGCAGGATGGCGCCCGATTCTCTGGTCGATCTGATCGGCCTGACCGCGTGCTGGACTCCGGTGCTGCGAACGCTGCAAGGACCTGCCGAGGCCCACAGCCACTCCGACATCGTTCTCTTCGACGAGGTCCTGCGGGCTGGAGGCGTCGCGTGCGGGGAGCGAGGCGGGGCGGCCATCGTGGTCCCCGGGTCGCCGGAGGAGGCTGTGCGTGCGGCGTTCGCGCTCGCGCTACGGATGCGGTTGTGGGAGCTCGGGGTGCCATCGGCCCGGCAGCAAGCGTGGCTGGAGCCGTTCGACGCGGGAGACGAAGCGCAAGACACACGCATCCTGCAGCGTGCGCGGGAAGCGGTGGAGTCGCTGGAGGAAGAGATTCGGCAGGCGTGGCGAGAGGAGGTCCTCACCGAATGTCGGGCCTTTTTCGCGCCTGCTCGGCTCGAACAGCTCGCGCAACCCCTGCACCGCGTCATTGACCGATTGCCTCGCTTCCAGCCGCAGACGGTCATCCCCACGGACGATCGCTTCCGCCTGGTTCTCTCCGTCCCCTGACACCGATGCCGGAGGTCTCGCGTCGCGGTCGCGCAACACGGTCACACGTGCCCAATCGTCACAATTTTTCGCTGCATTTGGGGCACTCCGTTCTTGCCTGGCAGGTTCGCCGCGACTACATAGGCGAGTGTTCGCGATGGGGGCGATCGCGGCCCAGCAGGAAAGCAGTCGACAACATCTCGAATCTAGCAGGAGGCCTTCATGGCGAGGAAGATCACGGAAGAGTGCATCAACTGCGGCGCGTGCGAGCCCGAGTGCCCCAACGAGGCGATCACGGCCGGTGACGACATCTACGTCATCGACGCGGACAAGTGCGACGAGTGTGAGGGCAAGGACACCGTCGGTTGTGTCGAGGTGTGCCCGGTCGCCGACGAGGCGATCGTCAAGGCCTGATCTCCTCTTCTCCCTCCGTCTTTTCGCGACGCGAGCAGGGTGACGTCCCCACCCTTTCGTTCGTGTTGTTCCTTCCCTCCCACAGACCCGTGGTACGCTGCGAGCGTGTCGTCGTTGCGTTTTGTCTTTTGCCTTCGTGACATGAATTCGCTGGTGCCGGGCGCCTCCGTTGTAGCTCTCGCGGTTCTGCTGCCGTCGTGCGTGGAAACGAGCGGGTCAGCGTGGATGCGGGAGCCGTTGACGGCGGAGGATGACCCACCGCCGATGGTCACTGAGCCGAGGAGCAAGGGCAGCGGCACGAGAAAGGACACGCGCACGCAGACGCTCGGGGCGCCAGAGGAGCGGAGGGAACGGGCCGAGAGCGAGCCGGGGTCGAGCGGAACGCGCGTGGCGGGCCGACTGATCGGTGTGTTCCGCAACACGTACTACTCGTTCCCGAACGAAGCGGAATACAGCGGGGCGAAGGCCACGATCTTCGACGCGAGCTGCAAGCCGATCGCGGAGGTGCCGAAGGCGTTCCACGACAAGCTGTGCGTGCAGGGCAGCGGACGACTCGCCACCGCGCGCACGGTGAGCTTTGCGAAGCGAGATTGTGCGTGTGCTTCGGTCTGTCCCCGGTCGGGCCAGAAGATCTGTTACGAGGCGTTGAGTCCTACGCAGTTCCCGTTCGGCCGCGGGGCGCTCGGCAAGGCCATCACGCCGTTTCGCACGATCGCGGTGGACGACAAGGTGATCCCGCTTGGCACCGCCGTGTTCATTCCGGCCTACGTGTCCCAGCCGATGCCCGACGGGACCCTTCACGACGGCTGCTTCCGGGCCGAAGACCGCGGGTTGAAGGTCGTGGGACACAGCGTCGACGTGTTCACGGGAGGCGAAGCGGACACGCAGGAGTGGAACCAGCTGGTGCCTACGGGACAGGGGGTCGAGATCTACGCGGACCACCCGCACTGCGACGCGCTGATGGCGGGGCGAGGGAACTGAGAAGACGGTTGGATGTTGCGAGTTGTCAGTTGATCCAGGAGCCCTTCTCGTCTTACAAGCGTCGCCATGACTACACCGCGAGAGACTCTCCCCGAACCGTTTCGCTCCCAGATCGAAGCTGCGGCCCTCGAGTTCGCGGCCACGGTCGTGAGGGCGTTCGAGCAGAGCATCATCGCGGCGTCGGATGACCTTGCCCCGCCGGCCGAGCGCAAGCCCGCCACGGCGCTCGAGAAGCGCATCGAAGCCCTGTTGGGGCAGGCGCGTACGGGCATGGACGCGGAGCAGGTCCATGACCAGGTGGGCGGCCCTTTGACGACGGTTCTGTCGACCTTGCAGCAGATGGTCGTTCGCGGCCGGGTGGCCCGTCGCGGAAACGCGAGCGGGAGCCGCTACTACCTGCGGTAGGCGTGGCCCGTTTTTTGTGACGTTCGGGACACGCATGGTAGGCAGTCTCCATGCGTGGATTCCCATTACCGTTCTGGGTCCGCCCGATGCCGGGGCTGCTGATCGCCCTGGCTGTCGTCGGCTCCGGCTGCGGCGTGTACCAGGCTGGCGTTCGAACCGGCCCCGCCCATGCCCAGGCCTTGCCCCCCGTCGACCCCGCCCAGGTGCAGCTCTTCGGCGGCGACGACCCCACCCTCGTGGGACAGGAAGTGGGGTATGTCGTGGGGGTTAGCGATCTCGACGAGCAGGGGCTCGCGCTGCAGCGCTTGCGAGGCGCCGCGGCAAAGCTCGGCGCGGACGCGATCGTGGACCTTCGGTTCGAGGTCCTGCAGTCGAGCAGCGTGGTGGCTCGCGGACGTGCGGTGCGACGCGCCCCGGTCGCGCCCATGCCGGTCGCGCCCACCGCGGCGCCAGCGGGGCCCGCCCGTGCGCCTGCCCCCGCCCCAGCCGAGGAGGTGATGCCATGAGATGCACCGCGATAGCAGGAATGCTCGCCGCCGCTGATGGCCACGACGGGGATCGGCTGCGGTCACACGGGTTTCGTGCCCCTGTCGGAGCCGGCGCCCGCTGCGTCTCCGGCCCAACCCTTGCCAATCTACGCCGCGCGCGACATCGGCCGCCCGTACCGCGTGCTCGGCTACGTCTTCCGCTCCACCGAAGGTCACAAGTCCGGCCTCGAGCGAGTAGACGACATGATGTACGTGATGAGCCACGCCTCCGAGGAGATCCAGGAGATGCGTCGTGAGGCGCTGGCGCGGGGCGCGGACGCGGTGGTCGGGTTCGAGATGTTCCCGTCGGTGAGCGGATTCGGACAGCCCGTGGGGTTCTCCGTGGGCGGACTCGCGGTGAAGTTCCTCGACGCGCCGGCCGAGGCGCCGGCGATCGCTCCCACGCCAAGTGTTCTGCCAGAAGCGCCTGCCGAGCCTCCGGCCATCGCTCCCACGCCTGGCGATCCGCCAGAAGCGCCTGCCGAGGCGCCCCCTCCCCTGCCCGTCCCCTGACGTATATCCCGATAGGTATACAGAGAATCCCGCCACCGCGCGGCGGTGCCGCCCCAAGTGGTTCGCGGGCTCAGGCGCGGCGGTGCCGCGCACAACTCTGGACTCGGCGGTGCCGAGTCGCTACGTCGGCGGATTTGTACCGACTCGGGGTTGCACCCACCGTCACAACCTCCGCGCCAACCCCATCCCCTTCTGTGCTCTCTGCGCCTTCTGTGGTTTCCGGCTCGGGTTCGTCTACTCTTCCGCCACCTGCACCGTACGACGCTGCTCCCACATGCCTCTGCCCGTCCGCATCACCAGCCCCGGCTTCGGTGCGAAGAGCAGCTCCCCCTCCGCAATCTCCTTCGGAACGATCGTGTCCAGTCCCAGCTTACCCTGGCATCGGAGAGCCACCACCCTAGGCCCGGACCTCTCGTCCGACGAGCCGGGCACATCCGTCTCCATGGTGACCTCCTCGCACGCGAGCACGGCTTCCGCAATGCCTCCACACGGCACAGCTGTGCCTTCCTCCCCGTAGGGCGGAAGCTCCACGCACGTCGCCTCCTCCCGGTCGAGCTTGGCTCGCAACCAGACACCATCGAACACAGCCTTCCCACTCCACGTCAACCGGCGCTTGCCCCGTCGATAACTGAAGTCGCGATCTCCCGCCACGTAGCGACCGGGACTCGGTCCAAACGTCGATGTGTGATCGACCGCGAGGGAGAGCTTCGCCTCACCACCCGGGCCAACGTGCAAGGCAAACACCGCGCGATCGCTTGCGCTTGCGAACGATTGCGAACAACCGTCCTCGGCGTCGTGCTCGTGCCGGAACACGTAGTCCCCGGCGTGTTGCATGGGCATGGCTCCCTCGTCGGAAGGCCCTCCCACGCGCGCCTCGACCGTCACGGGCGTCGCAGCCTTTGGCCCAGCCGCGGGCTGTGCGCAAGCTCCCAGCGAAAAGCAGCCCACGACCACCCACCAACGACCCGCCGCGACCATGAAGGAAGCCTACCGGGCTGCCACGACAAGTCAAAGCGTGTCCCGCGCGCAAGCGCTGCTATCCTGCGCCCCGACGCCATGACCCAAGACACCCAACGCCAACGCGGGACCGTCCGCGTCCACCCCCGCGGCTTCGGCTTCCTCGCTCTGGACGACGACCCCTCGGTCTCCGCGTTCATCGCGCCGCCGGACCTCAACCCGCTGCTCGAGGGCGACATCGTCGAAGCCGACGTGCTCGTGGCTGACGACGGGCGCGCGTCTGCTTCCCGGTTGCGTCTCATCGATCGACCTCGCACGGTCGTGTTCGGCAAGATCGTCGCCCACCGTGGGGTGCCCCATGTGCTCGTGGACCGGGAGGTCGCAAACCGCGACTGGCCCCTCGCGCCCGATCCCGCCCTTCCCCCGTTGGGGTCGTACGTGATAGCGCGTGTGGCGGGCGACCTGGTCGAGTTCGACCACGTCCTCGATCCTGCCGCGGACCCGACCCTCGAGCGCATCATCGTTCGGCACGAGCTTCCCACGTTCTTCCCACCGGAAGCGCTCGCCCAGGCAGCCCACGTCGGGTCCGTCCCGGACCACGACAAGCCCCGCAGGGACTTTCGCGAGGTCCCTACCATCACCATTGACGCCCCGACGTCGCGCGATCTCGACGATGCGATCTCAGCCCTCCCTGCAGACGCCGACGGCGCGCTTCGCTTGCTCGTGAGCATCGCCGACGTGTCGGCCTGGGTCACGCCCGCCTCGCCGCTCGACGACGAGGCGTATCGACGGGCCACCAGCACGTACCTGCCCGACCGGGTGCTGCCGATGCTGCCCCCGAGCCTGAGCGAGGACAGGCTGAGCCTACTGCCTGGGAAGGATCGTGCGTGCTTGTCCGTCGAGTTGCGGATCACGCCCGAGGGGGACGTGACCTCCGTCGACGTGTACCGCAGCCTGATCCGTTCGCGCGCGCGGTTGAGCTACGAGGAGGCTGCCGCGTTCCTGGACGACGGGACACTGCCCGAGGGCGGCGCGGATCTTCGCGAGATGCTCGGATGGTGCCGTACCGCGTCCGCGCGTCTGGCGATGGCGAGAGCGCGTCGCGGGGGCGTCAACCTGCCGCGGGAGGAAGCGCGCGTGGGCATCGACAAGGATACTGGGCTTGCCACTGTCCTTTCGCCTTACGAGATGAACTCCGCGCACGAGATGATCGAGCGATTCATGGTGGCGGCGAACGAAGCGGTGGCCCGGTGGCTCGTGGACCGCGGCGTGCCTGCGCCCTTTCGTGTGCACGATCAGCCGGGCACCGAGTCGGTGCGGCGGCTCGACGCGATGGCCGTCAACTTCGGCTTCCAGCCCGGATTCGGCAGCAGCCTGTCGCCCCTCGCCCTCGCGGCCTTTGAGCGACAGATTCGCACGGCGCCCACGGCCCCTGCGATCCTCGCCGCCGTCGGAAAGATCCTCGGCCGGGCCCGCTACACCGTGCACCCCTCCTTGCACTTCGGCCTCGCCACCGACCGCTACCTGCACTTCACGTCGCCGATTCGACGGTATTCGGACCTGCTCGTGCACCGAGCGGTAACAGACTACCTCGACGGCGGCAGGCCTTTGGACCCGCGCCCCGCGTCCCTCGAGGCCCGGTGCCAAGACCTGAACGAGCGCAGCGGACGCGCCGCGAGGGCCGAAGTGCAGGCCCGCCAAGCCGTGAGCGCGCGATACATGCGCTCGAGGATCGGGGAAGAGCTCGAGGCGAACGTGATAGGCGTGCTGCCTCTCGGACTGCGCGTGCAAGTCCGGGGGTCGCTCGTCGTGGGCTGGCTGGCGGCGGACACGTTGCCGGAAGGCCCCTACACGATGAAGACAGGGACACAAGAGTTGGTGGGCAAGACGCGACGCTACGGGGTAGGTACGCCCGTGCGGGTGCGGGTCGACCAGGCGGACGAAGTGCAGGGATCCGTGGAGTTCTCGGCGTGTTAGGCGACCCTGATCAGACCGAAGAGCCGCAAGGCTCAGCGGCGCTCTCCGCGTGCGCTGTCGGTCCGGGAGCGATCGCCTGCACGAACGCCAGGATCTCCTCTTCGGAGGCCGGCACCTCGAGCAAGCCCGCCGCGTCATCCTCCAGCTCGAGCTTCTCCACCACGTAGAAAAGCTGATCCGCACGAACGCACAGCACCACCACGGTGTCGTCCCCCGCGCCGAGGGCGCAACGGATCGAATCATGGTGCCCCTGGCCCGCCACCTCGACCTTGCTCACCTCGTCGATGACGATCACGGGACACGACTGGAGGTCTTGCTCGACCCACCGGCACGCGTTCACGAACGCCTCGTCCACGAAGGAGAACGAGCAGTAGGTGGTGTGGCCGGGAACCTCCTGCCCTGTCGTGGGGCGCGCCAAGGGAAGGACCTCGCCCGTGGACAGGCGGTGCAGATCGTACGAGCGCCGGCCCAGCTCATCCTCGGAGGCCTTCTGGAAGAAGCCTCCCACGCGAACGCCGCGGCGCTCGAGCAGTTCGACGACTCGGGTTGCGTGGGTGGACTTTCCGGTCCCGCGGGCTCCCACGATGGCTGCCCAACGTGCCATGAATACCTCGATTGCTGGTTGGCCCCGGTGGTCTAACGGATATGGGGCCTCCTGGCTACCCTGGTGGAGCGTCTTGCGGGAACTGACGGTCGGAGGATTCAGCCACCGGGTTGGGAGCCGGCGGCCATGAGAGACTCGGTCTTCTGGATGAGCTCGAGAAGCTCCAACTCCTCGGGTCGTTCTCGGTCCATGGAACCCTGCGCGATCGCACGCGCCTTCTCGATCGTCCAGACCTTCGCGTGCTGGCTCTGGCGAAGGTTCTCCGCCAGCGCCGCCGCCGCCACCGCCCGGCGGAACCCCGCCGAGGACTCCTCGAACGACGAGCGAACCACGTCCGCGCTCATTCCAAGCTCCGTCTCGCTCGCCTCGCCGCCCCCAGGCTGCTTCCACCGAATCCGAACCGTCGCCCACTTCGACTTGGGGACGCGGACCTTCACCTCGTACAGCGCGGTGACGGAGTGCCCCGCCCCGATCTCACCCGCGTCCACCTTGTCGTTGCGGAAGTCCTCGTTCGCGACGTGACGGTTCTCGTAGCCCAGCAATCGATACTGCTCCACGAGCTTGGGGTCGAACTCCACTTGCACCTTCACGTCCTGCGCGATGACCTGGAGCGTCCCCATCAGCTGCTCGCCGAACACCCGCTTCGCCTGAGAAATCGTGTCGATGTAGTAGTAGTTGCCGTTGCCCTTGTCCGCGAGCTGCTCCATCTCGTGGTCCTTGTAATTGCCCATCCCGAACCCGATCGTGGACAGCGTGATGCCGTCGGCCGCGTACTTCGCGATCGAGGAGAGCATGTCGCCGTGCGCGGTCGCTCCCACGTTGGCGTCGCCGTCGGAACAGACGATCACGCGATTGACCCCGGACTTGGCGTTCTGCGTGGCGAGCTTGTAGGCCAGCTCCAGCCCCGAGGACATGGCGGTCGACCCGCCTGCGGACAGCCCCTCGATCGCCTCGTGAATCGAGGCCCGCTGCGACATTGCTGTCGGCGCCAGCACCTCGCGCACCGACCCCGCGTAGGTGCTCAACGCCACCGTGTCGCCTTGGTGCAGCTGATCCACCAAGAAGCGAAGGCTTCGCTTGACCAGCCCGAGCTTGTCGTCGCTGTGCATCGAGCCCGAGGTGTCGACAAGGAACGTGAGGTGAACGGGCTCGCGCTCCTTCGCGTGCACGCTCTTGCCCTGAATCCCGATCTTGAGAACGGTCTTGTCGGCATCGAAGGGGGAAGGGGAAGCCTCGAGGTCCACGCGGAAGGCGCCGTCCTCGGGCTCCGGGTAATCGTACCGGAAGTAGTTGACGAACTCCTCGAGGCGCACGGACTCGGACGGGGGTAACGCGCCCTCGCGAAGCTTTCGACGAGCGATCGTGTAGGAGGCGGTGTCGACGTCGATGGCGAAGGTGGAGAGGGCGTCTTTGCTCGCGATCATCCAGGGGCGCACGCCGTGGTCGACGTATTGCTCCGTGTTGGGGCGCTGCGCGAGTCCGCTTTCGTCCTTGGCGGCGCGCGACTTCATCGCCGGGCCCGCCGTGGAGGGCATCGCCACGGGGGCTGGCAGTCCGGGCGCCTCGGACAAGGGCACCGCGGAAGAAGCCACCGCCTCCGGACTGTCTGCCCGACCGCACCCGGCAGCCAGCACGCACAACCCCGCCATCGTCATCCACAGGCCCGCGCAACGCATCGTCGTTCTCCTTGTGAACTGGTTGGGGTCTTGGACGGCGGGAGGGCGAGGGGCTTGGGTCGGTTGCCATCCGCGCCGCACCCAGCTAGATTCCGCGGTCATGACGGTCCTTCGCCCGCTCCTCGGGGTTGCTTCTCTCGCGCTCCTGTTCGGTTGCAGCAGCAATGACAACCCGTTGCTCACGGACGTGGCGAAGCAGTACGGAAAGTCCTACTGCTCGAAGCTCGAGGTCTGCATGGGCTCCGACGACTTCAAGCTGGCCTACCCGGGAGGGCAAGACGACTGCGCGCTACGCACGTTCCGGATCCACGGCACGGACGAGCGGAGCCTTTGCACGCAGGAGGATTGGGACGAATGCACGGGGGACCTGGAGAAGACCACGTGCGTCGAGTCGGATGCGGGGGTGTCGCGGCCGAAGATCCCGGACACCTGCCAGGGGTGCTGAAGGGATGCTGAGCGGAATCAGTACCAGACCGCCCCAAACCCGAGCGAGGCGAAGGTCGCGTTTCGATCGATCTGGGGGAGGAACGTGACTGAGATCTGGAAGCTCGGCTCCAGGCCGGCCTGGTCGGCGCTGATGGAGCCCATGTCCACGTGCGCCTGCACGCCGAGGTAGTTGAAGCTGCTGATGGAATCGAGCTCGCTGGGATTCGCGTAGGTGTACGTCGGCCGCCAGTCGAGCCCGAACATCACGCCCCGCCACACGCCCTCGGACACGAATTGGCCTGACCCCACCTGTCCACCAAGGAACAGCGGCAGCATGACGACGGTGGCGGAGGACCACTTGGTTTCGCCCCCTTCCTGGGTGAGCGGCACCTTCATCTCGCCGTCCTGCAACTGGCCCACGTTGGTGACGTTGCGCGTGCGGTAAGCGAACGCGACATAGCCGAGGTCGATGCCGGTCCCCATCCGGAAGGCCCAGATGGTGTCGCTCTCGGCCGGGTCCGGGATCGCCATCTGCATGAACCCCATGTGGAACCCGAGCCCGCCGCCGCCGCCGCCCGCGGGCGAGTCCCCCGTGAACGTCATCGTCTGCCCGTCGGGGTACTGCACCACGTAAGGGTGGTCCGAGCGGGCCATCATGCCGAGCACCTGGGCCTGCAGGTCCATCGTGAGAAGGGAGCCGCCGCGCTGGGACCAGTCCGCTGCCTTGGTCTTGGGCTTTTCCTCCCCCAAGCTCCATGACTGCCCTCCCCCCTGCGCGTTCGGGAGGATCTGCTTGACCTGGTGCCAGGGAATCGTGTGCGCGGCGCCGTCGCGCGTGCGCAGCGTGACGGACTGTCCGCCAGCGAAGCCGAGAAGCGTCCCTTCCAGCACGGTTCCGTCGATGAGCACCACGCGATCCTCGCCAAGTACCTGGGGTGGAGCTACCTGGGGAGGGGCAGCGGGTGGCGCCACGGGCACAGCGGCGGGCGCAGGCTGCGGCACGACCTGGGCCGGCGGGATCAGCGGGTCCGCGGCCGCCACGACCTTCGCCGAGGTCTCGACCAGCGACGACTGCACGTTCACGCTCTGCTCGCCCGCATGGGTCTGCACCACCAGGAGCAAGGACACACCGGAGGCGTCGTGGGCCTGCACGTCGACACGCACGAGGCATGCTGCCCCGAGACGGTTTCGCAAGGTGGCCACACCACCGGGGGCTGCGAGCGCCTGGCCGAGACTCGCGGGGTCGACGTCGCGGTATCCGCGTTCGAGCACGCGCTGCTTGAGGGCCTCGGCGGTCGCGCGAAGGTGCGGGTCGACGGTGGCGTCACCCGTCATCGCCACGAGCACGACGGCCTGCTCGGGCGCGGTGGCCGGCGCGGGCGCTGCGGCGGGCATCATGTGCTGTGCGCGAGCCATGGCGGGCGCGAGCACGGTGCCCGCGAAGCAAGCAGCGAAGAGGAGTGTGTGGCAGGCGCGGTTCATCGGGGTTCCTTGGCAAGATGCCACCGGCATCGACCACGGCAGCCCCTTTGAACTATGCGGGACTGTTCGCGCCGTCAAGCGCGCTACGCGAGGGCCAGGCCCCCGTCGACCACGATCATGTGCCCCGTGATGTAGTCGTTCTCCGCCAGAAACCGGACAGCGCGGGCCACGTCACCGGGCTCACCGAACCTGCGCAGGGCAATCCGATGCAGCAGGCGGGCTTGCTTGGGTGCGTCGTAGTCCTCAGGCAGCATCGCCGCCCCGGGCGCTACCGCGTTCACGCGCACCTGGGGGGCCAGAGCCAGGGCGAGACCTTTGACCGTGTGCAATAGCGCTGCCTTCGAGGTCGCATAGGGCACGAAGTTGCGCCATGGCTTGAGGGCGCTCGTGCAGGCGATCGCGATCACGGTTCCGTGGGCGGAGCGGAGCGTATCGGCCAGAGCGAGGGTCAGCACGTAGGGGGCAGTCGCGTTGAGCGCCATGGCCCGGTCCCAGTGACCCTCGGTGAGGTCGGCGGGCTCCACGCGCTCGAAGTTCGCGGCGTTGTGAACGAGCACGGCCAACCGCCCCCCGGACGCGTCCTTCGCTCGATCCGCGAGCGTGTGGATCGCTTCGCGGTCGGCCAAGTCCGCCTGCACAACCACGGCTTCGCGCCCTTCTCCTCGCACGCGATCCGCCACCTGCTGCGCGCCGCGCTCGTTGGTCCCATAGTGCACGATCAGGTGGCAGCCAGCCCTGGATAGCTCCTCTGAAATCACGGCGCCGACACGCGTTCCCCCTCCGGTCACGAGCGCCCACGTGTCTTGCAGGTCGACCTTCGGCATGAGGTCAGAGGCTACTCGCCCCCTCGATGGCAGAACAGTGGGCACAAAATGACCACCCGGTCATTTTTAGATTGACGGCTCCCGTCCGAGGATTCATCTTCCACCCCAATAGTGACCGGTTAGTCATTCCATGACCAAGCACCGCAAACCCGAAGCCTGGACCGCCGACATCCTCGAGGCCGCTTCCGAAATCGTGGACGCCGACGGGTACGCCAACCTAACCATGGACGCCGTGGCCACGCGCGTCGGCCTGTCGAAAGGCGGGATCTATCGCTTCTTCGCCTCCAAACGCGACCTCGTCAGCGCGCTGCTCGATCGCGCCTACTTTCACTCCATGGACTTCGACGTCGACGAGGTCGTCGCCTGGAACCTGCCCATCGACGAGACGTTCTTGCGCGTGGTCATCGACAAGCCCACGGAAGACACGGCGCAGACGGAACGCGAGGACCGGATCTGGCTGCAGATCATGCCGCAGGCCCTGCGGGACCCGGAGCTGGCCGGCCGGTACCGCACGGTCACCTCGAGCTTCGAAGCCAAGTGCCTGGCGTTAGCGAACAAGCTGCTCGAACGCGATGGCATCGAGCTCGACGGTCCTTCCCGGAGGGCGCTTCACGAGGCCGTGCAGATGGGCATCATCTTGCGGGATGGGCTCGCGGTTCGCACCACGGTCTCCACCGTAGCCGAGATGGCCGAGGTGGGACGTCGCTATGTCCGAATGACCCTCAAGCACGTGCTGGGAGCCCGCCATGCATGACGAACACCGAAGCCCATGGCTCGCCGTCCTGGCCTTGGTCGCCACCATCGGCTGCCAAGGGAACAGCGCCTCCCCCGCCGCCACGCCGGTCATGGTGGAGGTGCAGCACGTGGTCGAGACGGAACGGCAGGAGACGCGCTTGCTGAGCGGCGACGTGCAACCCTGGGAGGTCCTTCCACTGTCCTTCAAGGTCGGCGGAAGGATCGCGCGCATCGCGGTCGAGGAAGGCGACAAGGTGAAGAAGGGGGCGCCGATCGCGTCGCTGGAGGCCCGCGACTACGTGCTCACGCGGGACTTGGCCGGCGCTCAGCTCGACGCGCTGTCGCCTCATCTTCACAGGGCCGAGGCCCTGCACGCGGCCGCCGCCCTGCCCACCGCCCAGCTCGACGAAATCGAAGGCAAGGTGAGCGTGGCGCGAATCCAGCGCGCCCAGGCGGAAACCCAGCTCGCCTACGCGGCCCTTCAGTCGCCGATCGACGGGGTCATTGTCCGGCGGCTTGCTTCCCCCGGTCAGATGGCGGGACCGAGCGCTCCCGTCGTGGTCCTCGCCTCGCTCGATCCCGCAAAGATCGAGCTGCCCGTCGCGCAGCGCGATCTCGCCCTCTTCCGTGAGGGCGACACGATCGCCATCACCTCGGTCGGGATGGAAGGGCCACTCACGGGCACGGTGCACAGCGTCGGCTACAGCGCGGACGAGAAGACCCGAACCTTCCCCGTGGTGCTGAAGGTGAAGAACCCGGACCTGCGCTTGCGGGCCGGGATGGTCGTGGAGGCGCGCGTGACGATCGCGCGGCATCGGGGCGTGTTCGTCCCCCTGGAGGCGGTGCAGCGAGACCTCGAGGGGCGCCCCGCGGTGCTCGTCGTCAGTCGGGGAGACGCGACGGCTCGAGCCACCCTGCGCCCGGTGCGCACGGGTTCCATCCTCGGCAACCAGGTCCACGTGCTCGAGGGACTTGCGAGCGGCGACGACGTGATCGTTCGCGGGCTGGCCGCTGACGGCGACCCGGTGCTCGTGACCACGCGCGAAGCGAAGGAGCCCCCGCGGTGAGCACGTCAACTCCCCCTCCCTTCGAGAGGTTCAGCCTCCCAAGGTGGGCGGTGCGCCACCCCACGATGGTGCTGCTCGGCACGCTCATCTTCGTCGCGTGGGGTTTCTTCAACTACTTCTCGATGTCACGGCGCGAAGACCCGGAGATCAAGATCGCCACCGCGCTGGTGATATCCATCTATCCCGGCGCTGGCGCCGAGCGCGTCGAAGAACAAGTGACCCGCAAGCTCGAGGACGCCATCGAGTCCATGGACGCGATCGACGAGATCAAGTCGACCTCCCGCGAGAACGTGTCCGTGATCTACGTGACGGTCCGCTACGACGCTGACACGGACATCGCGTGGCAGAAGCTGCGCTCGAAGGTGAGCGAGGTGCGCGGTGACCTGCCCACCACCGTGGTGGGCCCGGATGTCTGGGACAAGTTTGGCGACACGACGTCGCTCATCGTGACGTTGCAGGGCGCGGAGCCCGAGAAGCTGGCGGACGTGGCGGAGACCCTCAAGGACGAGATCCGCGCCGTTCCCTCGGTCGGCGACATCCAGGTTCTCGGGAAGATACCGGAGGTGGTCTACGTCGAAGGCAACCGCGCGCAGCTGGCTCGCTACGGGCTAACGCCCTACCAGCTCGGGCAGGTGCTGAAAATGCAGAACCTTCGGGTCCCGGGAGGCTCCGTCCGCACCGCGGACCACACCTACCGTGTCGAGCCGAGCGGGGCCTTCGATTCCGCCGCTCCCATCGCCAACGCGGTCGTCGACGTGTCCACCACGACGGGGCGTCCCGTGCACGTGCGCGACCTGTTCACAGTGCGTCGCACGACGCTCGACCCGCCTCGAACGAAGCTTTTGGCAGACGGAGAGTCCGCGGTGGCCTTGGGGATCGTGATGAAGCGCGGGAACAACATCGTGAAGATGGGAGAGGAGGTTCGGGGTGCGTTGGCGGCCTTCGAGCCGCGCTTGCCGGCAGGCGTGAGGATGCAGGTGGTGCACGACTCACCTCGCCAGGTCGACGAGCTGGTCGACGACTTCATGCTGAACCTGGTCGAGGGTGTGTTCATCGTGATCGCGGCGATGGCCGCCTTCATGGGGTTGCGCGCCGCCGGCATCAGCGCGGCTGCCATACCCGTCTCGGTATTGGTCGCGATGGCGCTCATGCCCGCGATGCGGGTCGACCTCGAGATGGTGAGCATCTCCGCGTTCATCGTCGCGCTTGGCATGCTGGTGGACAACAGCATCATCGTGGCCGACAACGTGGACATCAAGCTGCGGGCGGGCATGCCTCCCGAGGAGGCTGCCTGGCGTGGGACGCAGGAATTGCTGGGACCCATCGTGTCGGGCACCCTCGCGACGGTGGTGGCCTTCGCCCCCATGCTGCTTCTGTCCGCCGAGGTGGGCGCGTACGTGCGGAGCTTGCCGCTGGTCGTGAGCGTTTCGCTTCTGGGCAGCCTCGTGGCCTCCCTGACGCTGACTCCTTGGATGTGCATGGTCTTGCTTCGTGGGCGTCGGGCCGGCCCGGACAAGGTCAACGACGAAGTTGCGACCCCTTCCCGGCTCGCTCGCGCCTATCGCGCCGTCATGACCCGCGCACTGCGCCACCGCGCTCTCGTGGTGGCCCTCTCCGTCCTGACCCTCCTGGCTTCTGCGGGCCTGTTCCGCGCCGCGGGGTTCTCCTTCTTCCCGGATGCCGACCGCGATCAGTTCACCATCGACGTGTGGCTCGAAGAGGGCGCCGCCCTCGACGCCACGGAGCGCGTTGCTCGCGCAGCCGAGCAGCAGATTCGCGCCGACCCGGAGGTCACCAGCACCCTCGTCCACGTCGGCACTGGAGGCCCCCGCTTCTACATCACGGTCATGCCGGAGTTCCAGAAGAGCAACTTCGCCCAGATCATGGTGAACACCAAGGCCCCGGAGGCTACCCACCGCGTCATCGAGCGCTTCAACGAGACAGCGGTTTCGAGGTACCCCGGCGCGCGGGTGACGGCTCGCAAGCTCATCATGGGCATCCCCGTCGAGGCCCCGATCGAGCTGCGCGTGGTCGGCGACGATCTCCCCACACTGCGTCGCATTGGGCACGACGTGCGTGACATCTTGCGAACGACACCGGGGGCAGACCAGGTGACGGACGACATCGGGCCCGACGTCCCTGCCCTCGGCGTGACAGTGAGCGAGGAGCACGCGACCCGGGTCGGCGTGTCCAACACGGACGTGGCCCTCGCATTTCTCGCCTCCTACGAGGGGCACGAGCTGACGCGGTTTCACGACGGCGAGGACGAGATTCCGGTGCTGCTGCGGCTTCGCGACGACGAGCGGGGCATGGGAGAGGACCTGACGAGCTTGCCGGTGGCTTCCTCGGTAACGGGGGAGAAGGTGCCACTCGGGAGCATCGCCTCGATCGAGCCGCAGTGGGGCGCCGGGGTGGTGAAGCGGATCGACAACCGTCGCGTGCTGACGGTGCGAGCGCACAACCGGGGCCGGCTGGCGGACGACGTGGTGCGTGATGCTGTCGCGCGGGTCGAATCGCTGAACCTGCCGCCTGGGTATCGCGTGGAGGTGGCAGGGGAGAAGGCTGAGATGGACAAGGCCTTTGGGGAGCTGTTGACGGTCTTCGGTCTCATCCTGGCGGGGCTGGTGATCATCCTCGTGCTTCAGCTCGGGACGTTGCGGAGAACGGCGGTGGTGCTGCTGTCGATCCCGCTGGCGCTGCTGGGCGTGGGGGTCGCGCTCGTGGTGGGCGGCTACTCGTTCAGCTTCATGGTGTTTCTCGGCGTGGTGTCATTGGCGGGCATGGTCATCAAGAACGCCATTGTGTGGGTCGAGTTCGTGGAGCAAGCGCGCGAGCGGGGCACGGTGCTGCACGAGGCCGTGGTCGAGGCGGGGTTGGCGCGCCTCCGCCCCATCCTGCTGACGACGGTGACCACGGTCGGCGGACTGATTCCTTTGGCGCTGTTTGGCGGAGTGTTGTTCGAGTCGATGGCGTGGTCGATGATTGCGGGGTTGAGCTGGGCGACGTTGCTCACGCTGGTGGTGATTCCGGTGTTCTACTCGCTGCTGTTGCCGGACAAGCAGGAGCTCCTGCAGACCGCAGCCCAGGGCTGTTGATTGGCACTTGTGGACGCGGTTCCAACGCGCCTTGCTTCTCGCAGTTGGGGTGCCACCGAGTAGGCCGAAGGCCTGAACCACTCCACGCTGTACGCAATCTGACGATCGTGATTCAATTGGCGACGTGCCACCATTTCGCTCATGGGGTTGTCCTTTCGCGGTCTCGCTGGTCCTCCTGTCGTTGCCATGGTCCGCACAAGCGCAATGCGAGGTGTCGGCGTGGTACCCAGGGACGGTCTACTACGACACGGCGCGCCTGGCCCGAGAGACCAACGCGGTGGTGTTCGGAGCCGCGCGAACTGTGGACCGGCACGTTGCGCCAAGGCTCAGGAGGCTCGACGAGTCGGACGAGTTCGTCATGGTCGGCCACTACGGGTACTCGCAGATTCTGAGTGCCACCGCCGCGCCAGCCTACGTGACCGGGTGCGACACCGACGGCTTCGTCCTCGTCCCGTACGACCTGTATGCGTTCAACTTCGGGTGGGGCGTTCGCTACGACGACTTCTCGGCGTTCTACGCGGCGTCCGCGGCGGGCGGTGCCTTCGTCCTTGGCGCGCAGGAGCGGGTCCTCTGGGGCATGACACTCCCCCCCTTCGGGTTGGGCTACGCGGTGACGGCACCCGTGTTCGGCGCGAGGGACTTCGCCGTCAAGCGGCCTGCGGAGGAAGTCAGCGACCCGGTACGGGAAGAGTACAACAGGATGACCCTCGACTACGTGGCAGGCCTTCAGTACGGCAACGATCTGTTCACGGTGCGCGCAGGGTACGTCGCCTCCGCTGGAGCCTACGGCCACGCCGAAATCGTCGGACTGCGCCTGTTCGCCACGTCGGTTCTCTCCAACGAGTTCGAAGACCTGTCCTACCTCACCGCGGGCATCTCGTCGCTGCGTGCCATCTCAGAGGACTTACAGCAGCAGATTGGCCGCACAGCGCTGTTCGTGCGCAAGCTCCAATACGACAGCCCACGCCTCACGCAGCCGGCCACGTGGGAGCCGATCGGTCCGGGGACGCACGCGATCGACTTCTGGACGACCCATCTCGAGCAAACCGACGTGGCGGACTACGTCGACCTGCAGCTCGCGGCCGCGTTCCGGCCAAAGACTCTTTTGCACATCGGACGCGTCGGGGTTCACACCAAGGGTCATCGCTTGGAAGAGATGCTTGCGGACGACCCGGAGGGAGTGGAGGACCTCGAGGAGGGAGTTCCGAGCGCGGGTGTGACGTTGGGGGTCATCGGTGTGCCCGCCATGCCCTACTACGCGGAGGAGGGAGGCACTGCCTTCTCCGCCACCGCGGAAGCGCGCGTGACCTCCGCTGAGTACGCGATTCGCTTGCTCTACCAGTACAACGACCCGGAAATGATCGCGATGTTCCCCTTCGCGATCGGGGCTTCGGCCTTCTCCGCCAACTTCACCCTGACCCTGCGATGAGGACGCCATGAGCAAGCGAATCACTGTCCCCGTCGCCATCGCTTCCGGCGTGACCCTCGTGTGGGCGTGCTCCGTGAGCCTCGAGGAGATGCCGAGCGACGAGCCGTGCACGAGCGTGGGCTACTCCATCGCCTCGCGTACGTTGGCCTGCACGGGGGACGAAGCCCTCGCGAACGAGCGCTTCGAGGCCTTCCGAAAGGAATTCACCTGCAACGCCTGGACCTACGATCCCGAAGCCGGGAACGCTTCCAACCCGTTCACCTGCTCGCGAGACGTGAACCAGCTTTGGTGCGATCGGTTCACGACGTGCGCGAGCGACTTGCACTGCCTTCTGCGCGAGGTCGATGCATGCCTCACCCTCGTGACGCCCGCGGATGGGCAAGGGTGGCACGAGGAGACCTGGGACGCGGGAGACGCCGACGGAAGCAGCGGAGCCGGCGGCAGCGACGCGCAAGCCGACGGGGGACATCCCATCGACCAATTCCTGTCCACGGTCGCGCAGCCGAGCGCGCTCGTTCAGGACGACGACACCCTCTACTTCGCCACGCGTTCGCCGGGCAACGACGCGGGCAAGGTGGTGCGCGTGAGCAAGGCCGACAAGTCGTCCAGCCCCCTCGCCACCGGACTCGTCTGCGACACGGATGCAGGCCCAGCCTTTGGGCCCGCCGGATTGGCCCTCGACGATACGCACGTGTTCGTGGCCGTCGAGGGCTGCGAGACCCTGGTGCGCCTCGCAAAAGACGGTAGCGACTCAGCCACCATCGCCGCCTTCGATCCCGGCGCTCGCTTGTCCCACGTAGCGGTGGTGGGCCAAGAGGTCTTCGCAGTCCTTGTAGCGGAGTTCCGCATCGTCGCGATGGCGAAGGACGGCACGAGCCAGCGAGAGGTCGCCACGCTGGATCCTGGTGTCGTGGTGACGGGGCTGGCGGCAACGAGCGATATGCTCTTCTGGACGTCGAGCCAGGCCAGCCTTCAGAGGGTCGCCGCGGCGGGCGGCACACCGGTCACGATGGCGACGGGCTATCCTTCCGTGTTGTTGCCAGTGGTCGATGGGATCGATGTGTACTTCCTCTTCAACCAGCCGAACGGGTCGGTCTTGCGGGTGGCGCAAAGCGGCGGGGTGACGGTCGAGTACGCCGCGGGCCAACCCAGCCCTCTGGGGCTGTCCGTGCACGACGCCACGGTGGTGTGGTCGCGGCGTGATCCGGGGTCCGTCGTCATGCGCGCAAAGACCGGCGCAGAAGAAGAGGTGATTGCGTCGGATCAAGCCAATGTGACGTTGGTCCTTCACGACGACCAGTACGTGTATTGGTTCAAGCAAGACCCCTTCTGGATGCTGATGCGTGCACGGCGGTAGGTACCTGGTGACCTCTTCCCGGTGGGGAGGCGGTCATGGATAGCGGGTCAACTTCCGCTAGCAAGCTACGCATCAAGGCCACATGACGCCCCCCGAAACACTGGGTGTGCGAGTGTTGCTGGGCCCCTTCCCCCGAGAGATCAATTCCATGCCTCCTCCTTGCCTCGGACGTCGTCGCGACGCGTGACGCTGACGAGGCTCATGCCCTCGAAGTGGGTGGCCTCTTCGGGCAGCGAGCACCGGAAGAAGTGGACCTGGTCATTGGACAGTTGGCAAACGGCGAAGGCCACCAGGTGGATGTCTTCGAAGAAGACGACCGTCGTCATCATGTCGGGGTGGTGCATGAGGGCGCCGTGCCAGAGGTGCTCTTCGGGCAGGTGGAACATCCTCGAGCGCAGGGGTCGCGCGTCCGTGAGAACGCGCTGCACCACGCTGTTAACGAACCCCTCCACGCGGGGGTTCTTCGCGACGCGACCTGCCCGGGTGAATCCCACACAGGGCACGAGCTGGTCGTGGAAGCATTCGAAGACCTCGGCAATGTCGGCGGAGTCGAGCATGCGGCGTCGCAGCTCGGCGACGGGTTGGGTCCAGAGGCGTTCGGAGTGGTTCTTGTGTTTCTTGGATTGGTTCTGATGGCTCATGCTCGCTATTCGGCCACTGGCGGGATCGGTTGCGTGAAATCGACAGGCGCTGTCGGCAACCGCGCTGGCGATCCCCAGCTTGCGCCTTGACGTCCCGTTCTCCGCGCGGGCATTCTGGGTCCAACTCGGAGGTTCTCATGAAGGCACGGCACGTCGTTGGGTTCGTCGTCGGTGTTTCTGCGCTCGGCTGCGGCGCCCCGAACAACGCCGCGGGCAAGCTCGCCCAACCGCCGGAGTTCAACCCCGACGACCAGACGACGTGCAAGGTCAAGAAGAGCCAAGAGAGGCCGCTGATTGTGGAGTGGCCATCGGCGGACCGCGTTCAGCTGGAGAGCGCCGCAAGCGACAGCGTGGCGGTGGTCAGCTACAGCGGATGCGAGATGACGGTGTTGCCGCACTGCAAGGCGCCAGGTCAGTACGCCTACCGACCGGTCACCGCCAAGCGCGAACGCGTGACGATTCGAAATGCCGACGACCTCTGGGCCGCCATCCCGATGGGAGCTGCGCGGTTCGAAGGGAAGCTGAGCGAAGCCGGGGAGCTCAACGTGTCCATGACCATGGTGGGGCACTTCGCGGCTCCGACCCCTGGCGTTCAACGTGAGCAGCTCACGGGAATCTGCGACGGCGCCACGCATGTCGTCGCGGGCCTCACGGTGGGCGCGTTCGAGTTCTTTGCCGGTTCGGAATCTGAGGTGGGAGGCGGTGGCACGGTATTGGGAGCCGGGGCTGGGGCCAAGAGCGCGTCGAGGCGCGAACTGTTGACCACGGATGGCAGCATGGCAGCTTGTGGAGCGGCAAGCGCCAACGACAGCAAGCCGCCGGAAGGTTGCGGGGCATTGCTGCGCTTGGAGGTGGTTGCCCTCCAAGCCATGGACGATTCGAAGACCGCACCGACAGGACCTCGTGCCATCGCCGGACCGACCACGCCGGAGTTGGCCCTCCAGCGCCTTCTCGAACTCGCCGAGGTCGGAAAGTGGGAGGACTTCGAGGCGGCCATGATCGTGCCCAAGGATCGATATGAGAAGGTGAAGGAACTCCAAGGCGCGAGCTACGAGGAGTACGTCTCGCGCTCTCGCGACAAGTTCAGCTGGTTCGTTCGCAAAGCGTTCAAGTCCCCGCAGATCGTCAAGACCGAGAAAGACGTCGACTGGATCGAGGTGACCTACACCGTCAACAACGAAAACGAGCGGGTGAACTTCGCCTGGGTGGACGGACGGTACTACTTCTGGCCCTACAGCTGAGAGGCGGCGCTCACGTGCAGGCGGCAAGGCCAGGGCCGCGGCCAGGAGGCACGCTTGACAGCAGAACCTGGCCGCGCCATGCCCACGCGATTCTTGGAGTCATTTCGAGGTGCATCCCATGCCAGCGCGCGTCCGAGGTCCCCTCCCATCCCTCGCCTTGCTTCTCTTGTTGCTCGGCTGCAGCAAGGACAACACCGTCGTAGCTGGGGCCTCGGTTTGCGCCGCGGGCCAGTACAACTGTCGAGGGGACCTTCTGCAGGTCTGCAACGCGTCGCGCTCGGGATGGGACGACTTGGAAACGTGCGCCCCAGGGACCTGCGTACAGGGCGAGGCCGCTTGCCGCCAACCCGAGGGAGGGGCGGGCTCGGGGGGCAGTGGCGGGACGGGGACCGGGGGAACGGGGACTGGCGGGTCGAGTGAAGTCGGCGGAAGCGGCGGCAGCGGCGGGACGGGTGAAGCCGGCGGCAGCGGCGGCGGACAGACCGGCGGGACAGGCGGGGATCCCCTCGACGCCGGGGTGGAGGCCGAAGCAGAGGCCGCGGCACCTCCTCCGAACTACGCCACGCTGCCTGACTTCTGCAACGCCTACGCGACCGCAGAATGCAGCTCTCCGATGCTGGACGTGTGCGGTGTCACCGAGGCCCAGTGCGAGGGAAAGCGCGCGCCGCTGTGCATGCAGAACGCTCCGACTGGCAAAGGCTACCGACCCTCGGCGTCGGGGCAGTGCGTCGCCACCGTGGCCGCCGCGTACGCTGATGCCACGGTCACGCACGACGAGCTCGTTACCATCAGCCGAACGTGCGCCCTCGTGTTCCAAGTGGAGGGCGACGCGGGAGCGACCTGCTCGAAACACTGGGACTGCGACCTGGACGACGGCTTGCTGTGCATCAAGAACAACCTGTTCCCGTGCGATCCGGCCAAGTGCCTGGAGCCCGTTTACGTCGACGCGGGGGGCATTTGCTCGCCCTATGGCAGCGTGTGCCCGGACGGACACGCTTGCACCGCGGAGGCGGGAACCTGCGTAGCTTGGTCGAAAAAGGGTCAGGCGTGCTCGGACGTGTGTATCAACAGAATCCCCTGTGAGCCGCATCTCCAGTGCGTCGCGAGCTTGTGTCAGGACAAGCTCGTGAACGGTTCCCCGTGCACGTCCGACATCCAGTGCGCGGGAGGGATCTGCGTACTCGACGTGATGGGACCGGGCACCGGGACAGCGTGCGCCGACGAGCACGAGTACTGGACGGGCGACCCGGGTTGCACGGCCTTCGGGAAGAACTGAGCCTGGGAAGAACGCTGCGCCGAGCGGCGTTTTCGTCGGGATGGGCCATCGCTCCCCACAGAATCGCTGCATCCGGTGCGTCGCTTGGGGCGCGCTCGTCTTGTCCTGTTCCGTTCCCCTGCCCCCATCGCCCGTCACCCAGCCAACGAAGCCCCCGCTCCCCGTGGTGACTGCGGTCTCGCAACGTAGCTCCGCCCTGGTACCGGAAGCTGCCTCCACGCCCCTCCGGCCCTACCCCCTGTTCGTCGCCTACCCGGGTCTCGCAGCCACCCTGCCCCGCTTCGCCATCGATGACGACCCCAGTCCAGTCCAGCGCGTGGAGGCCATCGAGAAGGAGCTTGGGTTTTCGGGGTTCTTCGTGAAGCGCGACGACGTGCTCGGCAGCCCCTTCGGCGGCACCAAGGCGCGCAAGCTCGAGATGCTCCTCGGAGAAGCGAAGGCCCAGGGTGCCTCGGAGGTGCTGACCTTCGGAGGCGTCGGTTCGAACCACGCCCTTGCGACGGCCATCCACGCTCGATCGGCAAGTCTGCGTGTGACGTTGCTCTTGCTTCCGGAAATGAACACGCCGCACGTGCGGGACAACCTGCTCGCCCTCGCGTCGCAGGGAGCCACGTTGCGGATGACCGGCCCCGATCGGGTGGACGCTCTCGTGCTTGCTGCGGGTCGCGCCAACGCGCCTCCAAACCCGTACGTGATCGCCCCGGGGGGCACGTCCGCGACGGGAACCGTGGGCTGCGTCAACGCCGTGTTCGAGGTTGCAGAACAGGTCGCTGAAGGGGCACTTCCCCGTCCCGACGTCATCTACGTTCCCGCGGGAACGATGGGACTGGCCGCGGGGCTTGCGGTGGGCCTCGAGGCGCTCGGCTGGCACACCCAGGTGCGCGCGGTGCGCGTGTCGAGCACGCGGTACGTAAGCCCCGCGCGACTCGAGCGCCTCTTCGACCAAACGGCGGCCTTGCTGCGGTCGCGTGATTCGTCTTTCCCCGTGCTCCGGCTCTCGAAGGACCGGGTCGTGATCGTGCACCACGCGGCTGGCCCTGGCTACGCGCTGCCTACGACGGCGGGTCGCGAGGCCGCGACTTGGTTCGGCGCGAGAACGGGTCTCCCGCTCGATCTCACGTACACGGCGAAGGCCGCCGCCGCGATGTGGCACGAAGCGCCGCAGTGGGCGGGCAAGCACGTGCTGTTCTGGAACACCTACGATGCGCGGCGGGTGGGTGCTGGGGACGCGACACCGGAAGACCTTCCCGAAGAGTTGCGAGGCTGGTTCGTCGGTACGCGGTGAACCCTGTACTTTGGGCCCCCGCTTCTGCGATGATGCTTCGCGCTGCGTGGTGCGTGTTCATTCTGCGCCTAGGGCGCGGGGGTGGTCGATATGGACATGATGTTCTGGGTGATGACGATTGGCGGCCTGGTGATCACGATCGTGGTGGTGGCAGGGGCCGGGTTCACGATGTACCGGGTGTTCGGCGGACTGCACAAGACCGCCGCCGAGGAGACGCGCATCCTGCAGACTGGGATGCCGGCACGTGCGCAAGTGATGCAGATCCAGATGGGTGGCATGACCGTGACCACCGGGGTGCACCGACGCCTGCAGGTGATCCTCACGCTGCAGGTGCAGCCTCCGAACGGGGCGCCCTACGTGACGCAGCTGCAGACGCTCATCTCTGAGCTGAACATTCCTCAGATCCAGCCTGGCTCGATGTTGCAGGTGCGGATCGACCCGATGAACCCTCAGAAGCTTGCCATCGAAGGGTTTGGGGTGGCCCCGGGACCAATGCCGGGCGCCCCCCCCGGTTATCCGGCCCCCCAGCCAGGCATGCCCGCGTACGGCGCCCCCATGGCGGCGGGCCAACCACCACCGGGGGCGTTCGGGATGCCGGGCGTGGCTCCCGCAGCCTACGGCGTGTCCCCGGGCTTCACTCCCGCCGCTCCCGCGGCCGGCTTCAAGCTCCCGCTCGGCGCGAAGATCGGCCTCGCCGTCGGCGGGCTCGGCGCTGTCGTGGGCGTCGGCGCTGCGATCGTGGCTGTCGCGTGGGCGACGGGCGTGGGAGGCCCGAGCGAGATCTGTCAGAAGACGGCAGATTGCTGCAAGAAGATGTCGAACTCCTCCCCCGCCTGCGACAACTATCTCAAGCAGACGGGCCCCATCGCAGACAAGGTCTGCAGCGAGACGTACGCGGCCTACCAGAAGACCGGGCAGTGCAAGTAGAACAGCATCCAAGGGTCATGCACCTCGTCTGTGAGCCCACATCGGGATAGGAGTTCGGCTCTGGCCTTTCCAGCGGATCTGCATGACACCGAGACTTCTCGAGTGGATCCTGTCCGCGGATCTGCATGACACCGAGACTTCACGAGTGGATCCTGTCCGCGGGCTCAGAGCCCACGGCAAGACTGGAGAAGCCCGCCGTGGCGGGCTTCGCACGGTACGCCTTGCCTAACCGTGTCATCGAGGTCCCGCCTGGCCCTCGCGGTTCGAATGGCGAACCACCTTCCACCTTCCCAAGCGAGCTCACATCGTGGACGCACGAAGCCCGCTCTTGCGGCGGGCTTTTCCCTCAGTTGCCGTGGGCTATGAGCCCGCGGATAGGGAAAACCAAGGTTCGTTTGGCTATCCTGATGTGGACTCAACTTTTCAGTCCAGGGTTTCGTAGGTGCAAGTGCGAGACCTGGCGCAAGCTCACGGATGACCGCCTCTGCTACCTTTGTCGGAGGTACACTCGGCCGATGCCACGCAGGACAACCCGCGCTCTGCTCGCTTCCGCTCTTGTGGTCCTCGCCGAAGGGGCGGCCTGTACTCACCCTCAACCGGCCCCCACCCCGTCGCCCGTGGCTTCGATGCCCGCGCCCTTGGTGGCGTCTGCCCCCGCGTCCTCCGAAGCCCCTTCGACCTCGCCGGACGCTGCGGCCCCGCCCGCGGTCCACGCAGTGCGAGACGCATCCACCCCCGAATACTACCTCGAACTGCTGCGCGATCCCGCTTTGCGGCCCATGGCTGTCCGGCGCCTGACGCAGTTCTACGAAGACGCGATGACGCGCGCGGACAAGAGCCGCGAGGACCCCAAGGTCAAAGCGCTGTGCGATCAGCTCGTCCCTGCGCTGACGCGCCTGTACGTCGACGCGACCGATACCGACAAGCAAACCGAGCGGGAGATCATTCGCTTGCTCGCGGACGCGCGCGACTTGCGCGCCAAGCCCGCGTGGATCAAGGCCCTGGCGAGCTACCAGCCGACCGCTTCCACGACGGCGATTGGCCTCATCGCTCGCGCCATCGGCGAGGCCGGCGCCAGGGACCCTGACCTCGCCGACGCGCTGATTGCCACCTTCGTTCGATTCGAGGCAGGCTCCAAGGCAGGCGCCGCGACGTACATGAATGTCAAAGACGCCATGACCGCGATCTCCTCACCTCGCTGGGAGCCTGTCTTGATTGCGCGCCTCGCCCGCCCGATGAACATGCTCACCGAAAAGGACCGGACCGACCAGAAGGCAATTGCCAGCTATCGGAACGAGCAATTCTGGCAGGTGACGGCTGCCGAGGTCCTCGGCAACGTCCGCTCCAAGGCTGCAGTCCGGCCGCTGCTCATGGCCGTCATGGATCCGGACAAGGCGGACGTGGCGCCCACCGCGGTCATGTCCTTGGTCAAGATAGGCCCGGATTCGATGCCCACGCTCGTCGGGGCCCTCCAGGGCACCGACTCGGCCCTGCTGCATGTTGCCAAACCTCGTGGCGCAAGCCCCAAGGACGCCCGCGCCGCGGTCGTGCGAAGTGCGGCCCTGGTGATAGGCACGTTGGGCAGGCGCGACGGCGCCACGGCATTGCTGCAGGCACTCGGTCGGCCCGGCCACGACGACGTGACCCGTGCAGTCCTCGCTCGGGAGCTGGCGAAGTGCCCCTCGTCCACGGCATCGCTGCAAGCGATCCTCGGTGCGTATGAGAGCCTATCGCCTTCCGTCCTCGTCCCGCCGGGGATGCCTGCGAAGACCGTCCTGGTGGAATCGCTCGCGGAGCTCTACGACGCCAGCGTGGTGCCGCGGATGATCCGGCACGCGGACAGCATGCCCGAGGGCGAAGACCGCGACATGGTGCGTGACGCCACGGTGGCGACGCTCCTCAAGGTGATGCGACGCGATCAGCTCTCCCTCGTGGAGTCGACGATCCAGCGATGGGCCCCGCAGCAGCCCGAGATGGCGCTCGAGAAGGCGGCGTTCGCGCACGCCAAGGGCGTGGTTCTGGCCTGTCGGGAGAACGTCGCGTGCTACCTCGACCGGGTCGCCTCGGCCGAAGCGCAACAGCGGGAGAACCAGTTCATCGGCATCAAGTCCGCGTACATGATCGGGGCGCTGGGAACGGACAGGACCCGGGCGGAGATCGTCAAGCGTTTGCCAGCCGTCACCAACGCCGCGGTCCTGTTCTCCTTGTCGCGAGCCCTCGATCACCTCTGCCCCGACGGCGACCCCGCCACCGCCCGCGCGCTCGAGTCCTTCTTGGCGGATATCCAGCGCTCGGGTGATGGCTCCAGGGGTTCAGCGGCCGCGGTCCTGCGACAGGTCATGGTCCGTATGCGCGCGCGCCAGCCGTGATGTCGCCGTCGTCGTCAAGATCGACAAGGGCCCGGATCTCGAGCGCTCCCGCGTGTAACCTGTTCGAGCAGAACAGCAGCTGGTCGGCGGCAAACATTTCCACGGACCCGTACGGAATGAGCGTCGCTCCGTTGCCGGATTCGTACCGCAACCTGATCGCGCGGTGCCGCGCCCAACGCTCGACTCGACTTGTCGAGTCGCTCCGCTGGCGGATTTGCGCCGACCCGGGCTCGCTTTCGGGCTGGCACCACCCTGCCAACCTCCGCACCAGCCCCAATCCCTTCTGTGGCTTCTGCGTCCTCTGTGGTTCTCTGGGCTCACTACCTCTTGACTCCACCCGCCTTCTCCCTGCTTGATCCGCCCCGATGTGCCCCTCATTCCTTCGCCTGTGCACCGTCGTGTTCCTGTGCCTCACCCCATGGTCCGCCATCGCGGCCGAGGCGTCCGCTTCCATCAGCCTCGGCAACGCCCCTGTCCGAGGCGCACCGCCCACCATGAAGCCGCCCTTCGAAGGCCACCCCGTCCGCTTCTTCAGCATCCCAGGCGGCGACGTCTACGCACAAATGCCCAACGGCACCATCCGCTCCCTGCGCTCGGGCCGAACCGTCCTGACCGCCAAGGACCTCGCCACCGACGACTACGGTGTGGCGGGCATGATCTGCTCTTCCGCCACCGGCCCGCGCTTCGCCTGCCTCGTACGCCTCGCCAAGACCGAGTCTTCCGGCAACCGCAGCGTCACCTACCAGAAGCTCCTCTTGCTCGAGAGCGACGCCGACCGCACAGAAACCCTGGGGAGCGGTTCGAGCGACGGCTACCACATCGCGGGTCTGGGCATCCACATCGGCAGCGACGGCAAGCTCACCTATGCGTGGGCCGAGACCGTTCCTGTGGGGAACAACCAGACCAAGACGACACAGTACTTGTTCGTGGACGGCGACCGGCAGGAGATGGAGATTGGGCTCGGAGGGATTGTGGCCGAGCTTGCCAACATCGGCGCGGGAGACCGCGGCGACCCGCCGATCCAGTTCGTCGAGTTCCGACACATCCTCTGGATGGTCCACCGCGACGGGACCGAGCTGGTGGTCCACCCCGTCGGCATCGCTCCTGTCATCGTGGCCGCCTCCTCGCTGCACGACATCCGCCCGCTGGTCACCTCCGACGGGTGGTTCTACATCCTGTACCACGACCCACGCGACAGCACCGCTCACGTGACCATGAGCAAGGACGGGCAGAAGTGGAAGGACGTCCTACTCGACGGCAAGGAGAGTGGGTGGCAGATGGAGGCGGTCACGCACGGGGACCGCGTGCACGCCGTCTTCTACTACTTCCGCAACTCCTACAACAAGGGACTGCGCGTGGCGACCTTGCGCGGGGGCAGGCAGGAAGGCTCGACGTTCACCCTCGTTCGCGAGCGCGAGTTCAACACCGGCTGGCACCCCAACCTCGCCGTGGCAACCGACGGTAGCGTGTGGTTGAGCTACCTGCGGCACGTCGAGAACGAAGAGCGCGTGTGGAGCAAGTTCAATGACCCGTCGGAGCTGCGTAACCACGCGGTCGCGGACGGGTCGAGCTGGGAAGACGAGTACAAGGACTACTACCTACAAACCGGCGTGGGCGGGTGGCTCACGTGGTGGAGCATTGCCAATGGGGTGCCGGACGCGGAGGACGTCGGGGGACTGGAGCTCGGCAAGACGAGCTACGACGTGGGGCGCGCGATCATGGCGACGGCCAACCTCGAGGCCCGCTACGGCTCGATCGACATAGGGATGAGCTACGCGCAGGAGATCGTGGACGACGCGGCCAAGAAGGTAGAAGACAGCACGGGGATCGCGACGGGATCCGTGAAGATCGACCAGATCTTTCCAGGCCACGACATGAAGCTCGCGTTCATGTGGGGTCGCTACCGCGGGGTGGCGACGCGTGGTCAGAACGTGATCGGGGAGCCCGAGCTTCCCCTCGAAACCGACTACGTCGACGCGCAGCTCTTGTTGCTCAACAAGTGGCGCGTGAAGTACGGCGTGGCGTACACGCAATATCGGATCCCCGCGGCCGTCCACGTCTACAGCGCGGCGGAAGGCAGCCAATCCTACGCCTACCAGGGGAGCCACTTCCGCGACGTCGGCTTCCGGGACATCGACATCGTCCTCGGTTACTCGAAGATCGACTACACCGCGAAGTACGAGAACTACTACAACGACCTGTTCCTCGACGGCTCCTTCGCCGTGGGCGCGACCCTGCTCGACTTCGATGCGATCGACACGGCCGACGGGAAGGTCGACGACGGCGTGACCTTCAACATCAAGCTCCTCGGCAGGCTCGGGTGGCTCTTCTTTCAGCGCTTCGAGTCCACGGGCGGCTTCGGCATCTACGTGCGCCCCGCCTACACGGCGGAGTTCTCCACGCTCGGGTCGTCCGGCAAGCCCGAGGACCGCGACGCCGAAAAGAGTGAGGACAGCAGCGTCTCGGCACAGACTTCGATCACGTCGCTGCGCCACGGTCCGTGGCTCGACCTTGGCGCCGTCTGGTAGCGAGGAGGATTCGCATGGAACTCGGTCTCGAAGGCAAGCTCGCCCTCGTAGCGGGCGGGAGCAAGGGTCTCGGCAAAGCCGCCGCACGGGAGCTGCTGCGCGAAGGGTGCACCGTGGGCATCTGCGGTCGCAGCCAGGAGGCGCTCGACGCGGCCGTCGAGGAATTGTCGGAGGACGGCGACGTGTGGGCTCATCGTTGCGACCTCGTGGACACGGGGCAAGCGAAGGGGTTCGTGCACGCAGGACTCGATCGAAACGGATCGATCGACGTGCTCGTGACCAACGCGGGGGGGCCACCGCCGGGGCTGTTTCTCGACTTCGATGAGGCAGCGTGGCTCGACGCCTTCCGCCTCAATACGCTCTCGGCCATCACGCTGATCCGGGAGGCGCTTCCCTCCATGGTCGCGAACGGATGGGGGCGAATCATCACCGTCACCTCCGTGTCCGTGAAGCAGCCGATCGACGGCCTCATTCTGTCCAACGGGGTGCGCATGGGGGTGGTGGGGTTCGGCAAGACGCTATCGCGCGAGGTCGCCCGACACGGCATCACGGTGAACAACGTTTGTCCCGGGTACACCGAGACGGAGCGTGTGCGGCAGCTAGCGGAAAAGCTCGCGCAGGATCGCGGCGTCAGCCCGGACCGCGTGCGCGCGGCGTGGGAGGCGGACATCCCGGTCGGACGCATCGGGCGCGTGGAGGAGTTCGCGGCGGTCGTGGCGTTCCTGGCGTCGGAGCGGGCGAGCTACGTCACGGGAGCGAGCATCGCGGTCGACGGCGGCTTCGTGCGCGGGGTCGGGTAGACCTCCCGTCAGGGAATCATGCCTTCGATGCTGTGACGCGGGTCGGGAGCGGGGGTCGGGTCCGGCTCGGGCTCCACCGTGATGACGACGCGCTCGTAGGAGCGGGACGAGATGTCTCCGAGTTCGATGGTGGAGTTGCCCGCCTGGTCCGCGCCTGTGTTGAATCTCCCCGTGGAAATAGGGTCTTCTCCACCCCCTGCGAGCCACCCCTCGTAGACTTCGTTCTCGAGCGGCGGAAGCCCCGCCACCTCGATCTCGATGGTCCCGGTCTTGGTGTCGAGATACGCCACCCCCGTCGCGTCCTCAGGCCCCCAATTCGATCCGGCCCCGTAGGCCAGGGAAACGCTGACCTGCTTTTCGCCCAAGGCTTCTTCACCGCCACACGCGAAAATCCCCACGGCCGCCACCAGGGCGGTCCAAGCATACTTCCTCGTCATGTTTTGATTCCTCTGGGGGCAATACGTACCCGCTCGCCCGTGGTATCGCGGTCGTGGTCCGTTTTCTGTGGGGGCAGGCCTCCCGTCGCTCCCCGGTCCGCAGCGAAGCGCCACGCAGCTACCGACTTCGCACAGGCAACGAAGCCATCTGCGGTTCTCTGCGGAATCTGCGGCCAACTCCGATGCCTCTGGGTCTGCGTGGCTCCCCCCTGCTCGCGTCCCGCACGGACCTGTGGCATGGCCAGGGCTGACCCGTGAAGAACTCTCCAGCATGGCTGCGTTGCACCACCTGCGGCTACGGCGTCGAGCCTTCGCTCGCGTACTGCCCGGAGTGCGGCTCGCGCAGCAGTTCGGGTCCCCGCGACTGGCGCGACAAGGTCTTCGGCGAGTCCGCCCCTCCCGTCACGTGCCACCGCACCCTCGAGAACAAGACTCGCGACCTCCTCGAACAGGTCCGCGACGACCTCGCCCGCTTCCGAAGCCAGCAAGCTCTCCTCGAGGCTCGCCTGCGACAAGCCCGGACCGCCGGCCGCCTCAGCCCTGCCCTCGACAAGGCCCTCGCTCTCGTCACCGAGGCCGTTTCCTCGCGACAGCGCGTCGAGGCCCAATGCCACATCGCGCTCGCCGACCTCGCCATCGACCGTCTCGACAACGAGCTGACTCTCTGGTCCCTTCCCATGCCTGACCCACCGGTCGCGCCAGGGGAAGCGGACATCGACTGGCGACGCGTGGTTCACAGAAATTCCCTCGACACGGGCGGGATTCCCGCCACCGCTTTCGCCGTGCACCCCGACGGCAGCCTCGTGGCCGCGTCGACCCGAGAGGGGGTCATGTGCGTATGGGATCTCGCGCGCAGCGCGGAAGCCCCGATCCACACGGAGAGAGCGCAGCCATGGACCGCAATGACCTTCACCCCCGAAGGGAAGTGGCTGATCGCGGGCGCGGCGGGGGGTGAGATTCGCGCCTGGGACAGCGCGGACTGGGCGAGGCACGACATGGGGCGCCACGAAGGCGGCGTGCGCGCGTTGGTCGTGACCCCGGACGGGTCGTGGGTAGCGACCGGGGGCAAGGACGGGGTCATCCGCTTCTGGGACCGGACGCGGGGTGGAGAGCGCTTCTGTCTCGAAGGTCACAAGGAGGCTATTGCCAGCCTGGCCGTGACGCCCAACGGTGCCTGGTTGGCCTCCGGGTCATGGGGGGGCGTGCTCAAGCTATGGAGTGTCCGGCGGCGTGCGGAGCAGGGATCCGTCACCGCGCACGAGGGAGCCATTCTCGCGCTCGCGTTCCACCCCGACGGCGTGCGGCTCGCGTCGGGCGGATGGGACAAGACCGTACGACTCTGGAGCTTCCACAAAGACCGGGCCGCGCGGGTCATCGGATCCCACGAGCTCGGGGTTCACTCGCTCGCTTTCAGCCGCCACGGGGAGTGGCTCGCCTCGGCCGGGGGCGACGGGGCGATCCACGTTCGTTCGACCCAGGACTTCGAGACGACGGCCACGCTTCGCCATGGGGCGGAGCCGGTGCTTGGCGTGGCGTTCTCCCCTGCACGACCCGAGCTTTACGCCTGCGGCGGGGCAGGCATCGGGGTCTGGTCCTCCCTCGTGCCGCCCCTCTCGATGTTTCGGAAGATTGCTGACGCGGCCCGGCTCGCCGCACCCAGGCAGGGGGTCACGGGCTCCGAGGCCCCCGCGGTCGCGCTGCGAGCTCATCGACTCATGTCTCGCGCAGTCCACGTGACGGTCAGTCGCCTCATGGGGATTGCGCAGGACCGCGGTCTCGCTGCCGGGGACGACCCGCCAAAAACGCAGGACCTCGAGGACTGCCTCGCAAGATGGGTGGATGATCTGCGCAAGGTGGATACCGACGTGGCCCTGCAGGAGCCCCTCGCACACGAAATCGACCGCATGCAGTCCGCTCGCGCAGACCTCGCCGGTCACGCCATGCTCGCTGCCACCACCCAGCTCGTCCGCCGGATCGAAGAGCAAATCTCGGGGCTCGAGACAGCCGACGACGACTCTTGCCAGCAGCGTTTCGCACAGCTGCAAGCGTGCGAGAAGAGGGCAACCCGCTGGCACGCCTCCCTCTGCCCCACGGCAGCCTCGACGACTACGATCCAGCACGCCGCGGGCAGCCTTCAGGAGATCGTCGATCAGCTCCCGGGCGTGGTCGATCTCGTGCTTGCGCGGCAGGCCATGGCAATGGTCGCACGGGTGTCCCCCATCGCCGACCAGGAGCCCGCCGCAGTGTTGCGACGGCTCCATGCGTCCTTGCGACGGGAGACCGACGGCCCGCAAGCTTGGGACCACGCAGCGGGGAGTGCAGCGGAGCCAGCGAGCCTCGGGGGCGCGAGCGGGGACGGTATTCTCGAGGATCTCGAGCGTCGGTATCGGGACATTTCGAGCGAGCTTGCGGCGTTGCGCGAGGTAGATGAGATTTTGCGATAAGGCAACGCACGACTCGCCCGTTCTCCCTTCGAGTCGCGGGATCCGACGAAACTCCTCTCGCCACTTGCGGCATCCCGTCGCCAACACCAAGTCCCGCTTCTCGGTCGTCGCGGTCGCTTGACCCGGCATCGCAAGAAGGGGGACCCACTCGATGCGCTACCAGACTCTTATTCGGAAAGCCGCTCTCGTGCTCGCTGTATCCATCCTCGGCGCCTGCGGAGATGACGGCACGGAGCAACCGACAGCGGAAGGCTGGACTCCGCCGGCCATCCCTGCCAACCCCAACATCACTCCGGCCACCAAGGCCGTTCCGGTCGAGCTGAGGTTCGACAGACTGCTCTATGCCTCCGGCTCCTCGGCTCGCGTCACGCTCGCGCTTCCGGAAGGCGCCACCACCGAGGCCACGATGTCCGTCGCGGTCGCCTCCCCCGACTCGAAGGACGCTGAGATGCTCACCCTCGAGCGCACCGCGGATGGGGCCTACGCCACGGCCATGGGTCTTCCGATCGACGACAGCGCGCCCGTCCAGCCGCAGGACGGTACCCTGCGCGTCGCTCCGGGTGAGCTGATCTACGCGATGTACGTGGTCGACCCCACGATGCCCGGTCTCGACGACGCGGGCGCGGGTCTGGTCGCCGACTTCGCGATCATCCAGAGCGATCCCCTCACGGTCTCGGACCTGCTGCTGCCCGAGCTCGCGCTGACGGACGACGAGAATCTATCGCTTCCCGGAGCACGCCCCGTGGGCACGCTGCTGCGCGAGGGCACGCTTCCCGTGCAGGTGGCAACCTCCGAGGTCATTCTACACACCAAGAGGCAGGCCGAACTCGACCGGTTCCTGGAGGTGGCGGGAGGGGAGCTGATCGACACGTTGCCCGGAGACGACGACGTCTACGCGACGCACCTGATCAAGGTCGACCCGTCGCAAGCGAAGCCGGAGAGCCTCGGACAGCTTCGGGCGCTGTTCGGGGAGAGCGACGAGCTGCTCGCATCCAACGAGCAGGCGCTGCAGATCTTGGCGCTCGTGATGGAGTACCGGCTCGACGGCCACCTGGTCAGCCTCAACCCGCGACTCCAGACATCCGGTGCGCCGTCCATCTCCACCTCAGAGACGAACGCACTGACGCACACGATGCGCATGGTCGGGGCGCGCACGGTCACCGGGCCCTGCATTCCCGGGGATCCGGCCCGTCCCTGCGTGGAGAACGTCCCTGCGGCCTGGGCGTTCAACGCCCTGTGGGATGGGGACGACGAGCGCATCAACGTGGGCGTGCTGGACATGGGGTTCGCGGCCCATGACGACTTCCGCCGGCCCGCGTCCGGTACGTTTGTGGAGTGTGACATGACCTCGATCTCCCCCGCATACCGGTGCGAGGCAGGGGCGGCCCAGGGGCCTCCCACCGTGGGAAACAGCTTCTTCGGGGGACGGTCGTGGCACGGCACGGGGGTAGTCACCACCATCGGCGGTGTGGTGAACAACGGTTCCGGCGCCGCGGGCGTGGGGGGCCAGGTCGCGGTTCCCATGATGTACAAGTACGACACGCTCGCCTACGCGTTCGACATCGGGCGGGGCGTGAGGAAGGCCGTGGACGACGGCGCCTCGTGCATCAACGTCAGCGGGGGATACCCATGCAACGTCCTGACGGTGGGCCCCGACTTCAACATCTGCACGATGGGCGGAAGGCTCGAGCTGTGCGGGGTCATCCACGCGGGTCTCGCGGTCGCCGCGGGCGTCACCTGCGCCACCCTAGGGTGGATTCCGTTCGTGGGCCAGGCGATCTGCGGCGCCGCCATCGCCGGTGCAGTCGCCGCCACCACCGCTTGCGTCGCCACGCTCGCCTTCGGCGACCTGCGCGGCCCCATGGAGACGGGCGTCCGGTACGCCGCAACCCGTGGCGTTCCGGTCGTCACCATCGCTGGCAACACCCTGACAGCGAGCTCCATGCCGCCCATCGTACGAGACTTGGTCGACCTCAGCGAACGCAGGACCGAGGCCTGGGGAATCATGCCCGCGATGATCCCGGAGACGATCGTCGCCGGCGCCGCCAACGGAGACCTCGATAACGCTCACTTCTACGGAGACCGCGTCGATGTGTGGGCCCCCATCCCCACCAAGTACTTCGCTCCCTCCGACGTCAACAACATGGCCTCGTCCCTCGCCCCCAGCGAGATCGGCGGCACCAGCGCCGCTGCCCCCTTCGTCACCGGCGTCATCTCCGTCATCATGGCGGTCAACCCCGACCTCAACCCCAAGAACCCGCTGCTCAACAACTCCCAGCGCAGCACCATCGTCTCGAGGATCCGCACGATTCTCACCTCGGACGATGCCACCTTCAGCAACGGCGAACTCGTCGCCGCAGGGTTCTCCAACCAGCCCGTCGAGCGACGCAAGCTCATCGACCCGCTCGCCGCGGTGCGCCTCGCCGCGGCAGCCAAGATCCCGGACACAGCTGCCCTCGGCTACGACCCGTCGCTGGGCTTCTCCGAAGTGCTCGGCGCGGACGACACCGAGGCAACGGCCACCGTCATCCCCATCGGCTCCACCCGCACCGGCACGATCCTGACCATCCCCGAGGCGAGCGGCACTTCCAGCAACGTGGACGTAGACTTCTTCCGCTTCACGATGCCGGCTAGCCCGAACCGCCCCCACGAGGCGACGATCACCCTCACGTACCCGAAGAACTTCGGGGAGCTGTACGTGCAGGCCCCGAACATGATGGCCTGGAGCACGGGATCCAGCGGCGACGAGAGCACGCGCCAATTCCGCGTGATGGCCGAGGCGGGCGCCACCGTGGCCTTCTCCGTGCGCGCCGCGTCCGGGGACGACAACGTCTACAAGGTCTCCGTCGGCACGCCCCAGCCCGCCGTCGCCCAGGTGATGATCCTCGAGCCGACCGACGGTGTCCAGGTGTGCGCCCTCGAGCCCGTGCCAGCCAGAGCGGTAGCCAGCTTCCCTGGCTTTTCAGCCATGACCGTGCCCGACTCCGCCTTCGCGTGGTTCGACGGCGCGTCCTCGCTGGGCACAGGCGCCCTGCAAACCCTCTCGCTGTCCGCGGGGTCCCACACCATCAAGGCGAGCGCCTACGACGCCTTCGACGAGGTCACCGTCCTGTCTCAGCCGTGCACCAACGACCCTCCCGTAGCGTTCATCGACTCTCCCGCAGGCGATCTGGTGCAAGGCGACGCGCTCTTCTACACGGGCTACGACGATACGAAGCAGATGTGGTTCACGGACGTCGAGCTGGTGGGCCACGCCACGGACACGGAGGACGGCACCATCCCCGGCTCGCAGCTCGTCTGGAGAACGAACCTGACGACGGTGCAAGACTCGCTCCTCGGCTCCGGGATCACCCTCACGGCTCGCCTGTACTCGAACGTCTGCGAGGGCGTGATGCACACGATTTCACTGCAGGCCACGGACTCCTCGGGGAACCCTTCCCCCACCATCACCCGCCGGATCGTCATCTACACCATTTGTTAGCTAGTACCGTGTGCCCGAAGTGAATACCGGGATCACACTCCGGAGAACCACAGAGGTCGCAGAAGGCACAGAAGGGGGTGTACGGAGCTGGGTGGTGCGTGTTGCCCCCGGCTCCGCCCATTCCTAGGTCGAATTCGCATTCCGTGTTCTCAGCTCCTAGTTGATGTCCGCCATCCGCCCATGGTCGTGGTCGACCCTCAACCCGGTAGGGACTTCGGGCACTCTGCACTAGAGTCGCACCTCACGGCAAACACCCCTCCAGCAATCGATACCCCGCCACGTGCGTCTTGTCCGCCGTCGTCCGGGACACCGTGTTGTACTGCCGGTCCCAGTAGCGACGGTACAGGACGTCGTACCCTCCCTCCAGGACCTTGGCTCCGTAGTAGTTCGGCGTGAGCACGTAGGTCCCGCCGCTGTAGCTGTAGCGGTATCCCCCGACGTGGTGGGCGGCGCCGGTGTCGCGCGCCAGAAGGTAGATGTCGGCGCCGTCGTAGTCCGTGTTCGTGGCGGGCAAGGGCTGGCCCGCCAACGTGATGGTCCCCGCAATCACGATCACGGGAATGTCCAGGTTCAAGCTCTGCGCCCCCGGAGAGAGCGTCACGTTCGACGCGAGCAGGCGGTACCCGGCCACGTGCGTCTTGTCCACCGTGGTGCGCGAGACGGTGTCGTACTCCCGGTCCCAGTAGCGGCGGTACAGGACGTCGTAGACGCCGGAGAGCACCTTCCCGCCATAGTAGTTCTGCGTGAGCACGTAGGAACCGCCGCTGTAGGAGTAGCGGTATCCGCCGATGTGGTGAGCGGCCCCGGTGTCCTTCGCCACGAGGTAGATGTCCGCCCCGTCGTAGTCTGTGTTCGTGGGCGGCAGCGATTGCCCTGCGAGAGTGATCGAGCCGGACACCGTCGTCACCGGGATGTCCAGGTCCAACGTGACGGCGCCCGCCGTCAGCGTCACTCCCTCGCGCAGCAGACGATACCCCGCCACGTGCGTCTTGTCCGACGTCGTGCGCGAAACCGTGTCGTACTGGCGGTCCCAGTACCGACGGTAGAGCACGTCGTAGGTCCCCGCCAGGACCTTCCCACCGTAGTAGTTCTGCGTCAGCACGTAGGACCCGCCGCTGTACGAGTATCGATACCCGCCGACGTGGTGAGCGGCCCCGGTGTCCTTCGCCACGAGGTAGATGTCCGCCCCGTCGTAATCGGTATTCGTAGCCGGCAAGGGCTGGCCTGCCAGCGTGATGACCCCCGACACCGTCGTCACCGGGATGTCCAGGTCCAGCGTTTGGCTGCCGCTCGACACCACCACGTCCCGCGCCAGCATCCGGTAGCCCGCCACGTGCGTCTTGTCCGACGTCGTCCGCGAGACGGTGTCGTACTCTCGGTCCCAGTACCGGCGGTACAGCACGTCGTAGGTTCCCGCCAGGACTTTTCCACCGTAGTAGTTCTGCGTCAGCACGTAGGAGCCGCCGCTGTAGGAGTAACGGTAGCCGCCGATGTGGTGCGAGGCCCCGGTGTCCTTCGCCACGAGGTAGATGTCCGCCCCGTCGTAGTCCGTGTTCGTTGCGGGCAGAGGCTGCCCGCCGAGCGTGAGGGCCCCGGAAATCGTGGCCACCGGGATGTCCAGGTTGAGCGTCTGATTGCCGCTCGAAACCGCGACGTCCCGAGCCAGCATACGATAGCCCGCCACGTGTGTCTTGTCCGAGGTGGTACGAGAAACCGTGTCGTACTGGCGATCCCAATACCTCCGGTACAGCACGTCGTAGGTCCCCGCCAGGACCTTTCCGCCATAGTAGTTCTGCGTCAGCACGTAGGAGCCGCCACTGTAGGAGTACCGATACCCGCCGACGTGGTGCGCCGCCCCCGTGTCCTTCGCTACAAGGTAGATGTCCGCCCCGTCGTAGTCCGTGTTCGTGGGCGGCAAAGGCTGCCCCGCCAGCGTGATCGAGCCCGACACCGTCGCCACCGGGATGTCCAGGTCCAACACCGTCAGCCCTGCGCCCACCACCTCGTCACGCTTCAAGTACCGATACCCAGCCACGTGCGTCTTGTCCGACGTCGTCCGCGAAACCGTGTCGTACTCCCGGTCCCAGTACCGACGGTACAATACGTCGTAGATCCCCGCCAGGACCTTTCCACCGTAGTAGTTCGGCGTCAGCACGTAGGAGCCACCGCTGTAGGAGTAGCGATACCCGCCAACGTGGTGGGCGGCCCCCGTGTCCTTCGCCACGAGATAGATGTCCGCCCCGTCGTAGTCCGTGTTCGTCCCGGGCAGCGCACCGCCGCCGAGCGTGATCCCACCGGCCACCGTCGCCACCGGGATGTCCAGATCCCCACCGAATGGCGTCTGCGGGCTGCACCCGCCGTAACACGACGCCGTGATCGTGCCCGCGCAGACGCCCGCCGCGGCGCACTTGTCCGACACCGTGCAGGCAATACCGTCCTCGCACGCGGTCCCCTCGGGCGCCAACACCACGGGAAAGCTCTTCGTCCCTTCGTCGCACGGCCCGAACCCCTGACAGGTGCCCATGGCAGCCGGCGGCGAAGGCACGTTGACGTGTCGGCACCCCGAAGCATCCGCCTCCGCGTGCCCGGGCTCGCACGTCTCCGCCCCCGAACACCAAGCCCCGTCGTCACACACCGCGTCGCTCGGCTGATGCGTGGCAACACCCCCCGAACAGACGTCCTGCGTGCACGCGACTCCGTCGTCCGGAATCAACCCGTCGTCCGCATTGGATTGGCACCCTCCCGCCTCGCTGCAACTGTCCACCGTGCAGGGGTTGCCGTCGTTGCAGACAACCGTGGCCCCTCCCTGGCACACTCCCACCTGGCAGGTCTCCCCCGTGCGGCACAGCGAAGTCTGGCACGCAGTGCCGTTCTGCTCTGCCGTGTTCTGGCACACGCCGCCCACGAGGGAGTCGACGGTACAGGGGTTCTGATCATCGCAATCGGGCGTGTAGCACTCCGCCGCCCCTCCCACGACGCGGCACGCCTTGTTCTGCACGAGGCAGAAGTTCGGAACGCATGGGTCCGTGGTGCAACCGCCACTGCCGTCGTCGTGATAACCCGGGTCGCATGAGCAAATGAAGCCAGCGCCCGCGCTCTCGCACACGCTCTTGCCCGGCGCCGTGCACGGGTTCGGAACGCACGAGTCCGTGGTACAACCGCCCTGCCCGTCGGGGTGGTATCCGGCGGCAGCGTCGCAGCTCGCGCAGGCTGGTCCCGCCCATCCTGTGTGGCAATCGCAATCCACGTGTCCGGCGACCACGGAGCACGAGCCGTGTCCCGAGCAGGTGTTCGGCCCGCAGGCCTCGTCCACGACGCACACGCCCACCTCGTCATGGTAGCCGGGGTCGCAAGCACACTGCACCACGCCGCCCGGGGCCGTGCACGCGGACGCATTGTCTTCCTGGCATGGGTTGGGCACGCACGGGTCCGTCGTGCAGCCTCCTTGGCCGTCGGGGTGGTACCCGTTCACCGCATCGCAGCTGTCACAGGCCTTTCCCGCCCACCCAGGGTCACAGGCGCAAACCACCGAGCCCCCCGCGTCCGAGCATGACCCGTGGCCGTTGCACGAGTTCGGTCCGCACGTGGTGTCCTCGACGCACACGCCGCCTTCGTCATGGGTCCCGGCCTTGCACACACACGCGTAGCTGGCACCCTCGGGCGAGCATACGTGCCCAGGGTCGAGGCACGGGTTCGGAAGACACGGGTCGGTGGTGCAACCCCCCAGCCCATCTTCGTGGTACCCCGCGGACGTGTCACACTGCGCGCAATCCGGGGGAGCCCAGCCCTCGTCGCACACGCACGCGGGACCGGTCGGCGTGTCCGTGCACGTCCCGTGGTGGTTGCACGTGCCAGACTGGCACTGAGAAACGGGTACGTCAGGGGCATCCGCAGCGTCCGCGGCATCCGGGTCACCCGCGTCGGGATCGCTTCCATCGGGAAGGTCTACATCCGCAGAGGTGTCCGGTGCGACGTCTTGGCCGACGTCGGGCGCTGCATCCACGGCCGACTCCGCGCCCGCGTCCTGCGCGCCGTGACCGCCGGGATCGGACCCATCCGAGCCGCCACAACCGAGAACGCCTGCCAAGACGGCGGCGATCGCGAACATCAGCGATGACCCGCGCGCAGCCGGTCGAGGTGTTTCGTGCAGCCGAGGAGATGCGAACAGTGGGGACAGGTGCATGGGGAGGGCCTCCGAGGGCGCGGACCGGTTGGCAAGGCGTGGTACGCGCGCGGGGAAGAAGAGCTTCCCCGCCCTCGATCTCCAGACGGGAAGCGGATACGCTCCGCCCATGGCCGTTCCCCCCGAGAACCAGGTGACGCCCAGCGCGCCGCTCACAGGCAAGACCGTAGCCGTGGCCGGCAAGCTCCCGAAAGCCACCCACGCGACCGTCCACGCCTCCCTCGAGCGACTCGGCGCCAACGTCACCAAGAAGCCGTCCCTGAAGACGGACCTGCTCGTCCTCGGCGGGCCCCCGGGCTTCGAGGCCATCGACGCGCTGGACAGCGGCATCCCGTTCTTGCTTCCCGATGACCTGGCCGATCTCGAGCGCGGCGCTCCCCTCGCAAGATACGTAGGCAGACGCGACCTCACCGTTCAAGACCCCGCCTCCTTCGCGTCCCGAAGGCTTGACGAACTGCACGACGCGCTCGTGGCAATCGACACCGGCGGCGAGGTCTGGCACGACGAACTCACCCTCACGATCCACCCCAGCGGGCGTCTCTCCGCGCGATTGCGTGAGCTGGGAGGGACACCCACCGAGGATCACGTGCGGCGCGTCCTGCAACGCGAGGACTGGCCCCGGGTGACCTCGCCTTGCAACGTGAGCCACCCCATCACCTTCGGACCGATCGCCCTGTAGGGGAGCACGACCATGCCGCGGGACGAATGCACCAGCGTTTCCTTTCCAGGCAAACACGTTCTGTCTCACGCCGACAAGAAAGCGATCGAACGAGCCTTCGGGCGGCACATCAACGACGGCCAGGTTCGTTACCTGAAGGCCGGGCACCTCGACGTGCTCGAGTCGCGACGAGCGGGCATACGCTTCGTCGACCCTGCAACAGGACGCGTCATGGTCGACGCCTTCACCTCCGCAGGATGCTTCAACGTGGGCCGCAACAACCCGATGGTCGTCGCCGCCCTCGAAGAAGCGCTCGAGACGCTTGACTTGGGGACGGTAAGCTTCGCGTCGGTGCACCGGATGGCGTTGGCGGAAAAGCTCGTGGAGATCGCGCCGGGGGATCTTTCGCGGGTGATCTTCGCCGCGGGCGGGGGAGACGCTATCGACGCCGCCATCAAGCTCGCGCGCGGGGCGACCGGTCGTCCCGAGGTCGTATCCACGGTCAAGGCGTACCACGGGCACACGGGGTTCGCGCTATCGGCCAACGGCAAGCCGCACTATCGTCGACACTTCGAGCCCTTGATGCCAGGGTTCCGGTTCGTTCCCTTCGGCGACATCGACGCCATGCGCGCAGCCGTCACGAATCGGACGGCGGCCATCCTTCTCGAACCGGTGCAGGGTGAAGCCGGCATTTTCCCAGCGAGTCGAGCCTACCTCGAGGAGGCCCGCGCGCTGTGTGACCGGCACGGAGCCCTGCTGCTCTTGGACGAAGTGCAGACCGGGTTCGGCAGAACGGGCAAGATGTTCGCCTGCGAGCACGCGGGGGTGTCGCCGGACGTGATGATGGTGGCCAAGGCGCTTGGCGGGGGTCTGTTCCCGAACGCAGCGGTCCTCCATTCGGACCGCGAACCCATCCGCTCCTTCGTAGAGGCGCACCCGGACTTCCATGACAGCGTCGTGGGAGGATCCGACCTCGCGTGCTTCGTCTCGCTGCGCGTGATTGAGACGATTCAGCAGCAAGACCTCTGCGGCAACGCCCAGCGCATGGGCGATAGGTTCCGCGATGCACTGCAAACGATCCGCCAGGAGAACCCATCGATCATCCGCGAGGTCCGCGGGGTCGGCCTGATGGTTGGCCTCGAGTACATCCACGAGTTCCTCGGACCCATGATGTGCGACGCGCTCGCGAAGCGCGGACTGTTCGCCGCGTACTCCGGCAACGCGCCCCAAGTCATGCGCTTCATGCTCCCCCTCACCATCACCGCCGACGATCTCGACCAGGTGATCGACGCGGTGCGCGCCGCTGTGCAGGACATGCGTCGCTTGCTTCCCGCCGCGCTCCTCGCGGCCAAGCTGCCCTTCGGACTGCGACTGCTCGACAGCGAACGCGTCCAAACCGCATTGTTCGGGGCCTTCCGCAAGCTCGAGGATCTCGCCGGCAGCAAGGAACGATGACCCATGGACTCCCACGACCGTGAGCGCTTCTGGGACCGATTCCGACGTCACTTCGGGGCCTCTCGTCACACGCAGTTGGAGTCCCTCGGACACGCCCGGGTCGAGGCCGCACGCGAGGGTTCCTGGGTCTTCGACGATCGAGGGCAGCGCCTTCTCGATTGCGACACTTCCGGCGGGATCTGCAACCTCGGACGACGCCCCGCCCCCGTCGTCGACGCCGCTCGTCATGCGCTCCGCCAGACCGACCAGGGCAACTTCCCCATGATGTCCTGGGAGAAAGCCGAGCTGGCCAGGAGACTCGCCGCGTTCACGCCTCCAGGACTCGAGTGTTGCGTGTTCAGCGTCATGCGCGGCGAAGCCCTCGACTTCGCCTGCAAGCTCGCGCGCGGCAGCACCGGACGCACCCAACTGCTCACCGTCGACGGCGGCTGGTACGGCGAGACGGGATTCGCGCTCACACTCTCGGACCGGATCGACCGCGAACGGTTCGGACCGCTCATCCCCGACGTCGGCACCATCCCGTTTCTCGACGCCGACGCCGCCTGCAAGGCCATCACCCGACGCACCGCAGCCGTCGTCCTCGAGCCCGTGCAGGCAGAAAACCACGCACGCAAGCTCCCGGATGGGATGTTGCAAGCGCTCCGCCACAGGTGCAACCGCATGGGGGCCTTGCTCGTCGTCGACGAGACCCAGACGGGCTTCGGCAGAACCGGAAGCCGATTTGCCTGCGAAGCGGCCCGCGTGAAGCCCGACGTTCTCGTGCTCGGAGAGGCGCTCGGCGCGGGACTGTTCCCCATCGCAGCGACAGTCTTCACGCAACAAGCCAATGCGTTCCTCAACCGCCACCCCCTCATTCACGTATCCACGTTCGGCGGGTCCGACTTCGGGTGCAGGATTGCCGTGGCGGCTCTCGATCTGTACGAATCCCAGAAGCCCTGGCTCAACGCAGACCAGCTTGGCTTGGAGCTTCAACGTCGCCTGACGAGGGTCGTGGCGCGCCATCCCACCCCGGTCTCGGTGCGCGGCAGTGGACTGCTGCTCTCGCTTGACCTTGGCTCGTCGGACCGAGCGACGAAGTTCTGCCGGAAGCTTGCCGACGGGGGAGTCCTTGCACGCCCCGGACGAGTAGCCCCAAGGAGCGTCGTCCTGCGGCCCAGCTTGCTCATCGGCACAGAGGAGATCGCGTGGATCGAGCGGGCTGTCGAAGCCGCGCTGCACGATCTTCGATAGCTCAAACCATGCCCCACGAAAACCTCACGCTCCAGAGCCTCCTGTCCGATGCTTCCGCGAAGCAACACGGGGGGGTCACGTGCGTCGACACCTCCGCAACCGAGACGACGTTCACCTACGCCGAGCTACTCCTGGCCGCCCGTCGTGCCCTCACAGGGTTGCGCGAGGCAGGCTTCCGGCAAGGCGATCCCGTCCCCCTCCTCGTCGCCCGCGGCGCCTCGTTCCTCCCCGCGTTCTGGGGCTGCGCGCTCGGCGGCCTCGTTCCCGTACCCCTCGCGCCCCCCTCGAGCCGCGGTGACTCCGACGAGGTCCGAAAACTCACCTCGGTCTGGGCTCGCCTCGACAAGCCCCGCGTGGTCTGCGATTCGAGCCTCTCCCCCATCTTCGACCAACTGCTCGGACCCGACATCGCAGTTCCCATCGACCGCGTGACCGAAAGCCCTCCAGCCGTCGACCTGGCCACCGTGCGCCCCGACGATCTCGCCCTGATCCAGTTCTCCTCGGGAAGCACAGGCGACCCCAAAGGCGTGTTGCTCTCCCATCGTTCGCTCGTGACCAATGCGCGACAGATCGCAGCCCGCGTCCCCCTCACCCGAGACCAGGTCGAGTTCGGCTGGATGCCGCTCTATCACGACATGGGCCTCATCGCCTGCCACCTCGCGCCCATGTTCGCGCAGGCCAGCCAAGTCCGCGTCGATACACTCGCTTTCCTCAAGAGGCCCGCCCTCTGGTTCGAGACGGCCACCCGCCATCGCGCCACCATCCTCTCCGGTACCAACACCGCCCTGCGCCTCGCACTCCGACGTATTCCCTCTCCCGAACCCTCCTGGGACCTGTCCGCCGTCCGCGCCGTCATCATCGGCGCCGAGCCCGTCTCGCCCACCGTGTTCCGCGACTTCCTCGACCGCTTCGCCTCCGTCGGCCTCCAGCCCAACACCGCCCGCGTCGCCTACGGCCTCGCCGAAGCCTCCGTCGGTGTCGCCATCACCGAATTCACCCCCTCCCTCGATGTCCACACCCTCCGACGCACTCACCTCTCCGTCGGTTCGCGCATTCAACCTTTGGAGCCCAATCACCGCGACGCACTCACCGTCGTGGGCGTCGGCCCCGCCCTCGACGACACCACCCTCCGCATCGTGGACGACGAAGACAACCCCTTACCGGAAGGCGTCGTCGGGCACGTACAGGCCACCGGCCCCCAACTCTTTCAGGGCTACTTCGGGGACGAAGTCGCCACGGGAAAGGCCCGCTGCGATGCCTGGCTTCGCACCGGAGACCTCGGGTTCCTCCACCACGGCCGCCTCGTGATCTGTGGCCGCGTCAAGGACCTGATTTTCGCTGGAGGGCGGAACGTCTACGCCCACGATGTCGAGCTCGCCGCCATGCAAGCCCCCGACGTGCATGCCGCCGTCGTGTGTGCGATCCCCGCGCCCGACGGCACCCACGAGCAGACCCTGCTCTTCGTGGTCGTGAGTGATTCTGCTGCAGCCCGCGCGTCCGAGGTGCTGGAGGGAGCCCGCCTTGGCGTCTTGCGCAACGTGCGAATCCCGATCGACTGGGTCATCCCGATCGAACACCGCGCCATCCCGCGGACCTCCAGCGGGAAAGTTCGACGCTACCGGCTTGGCGAGCGCTTCGCCGCCGGAGCCTTTTCGGACGTCGCGGTTCGCGCCGCGCCCACGGTCCCACGCGCTCCCGAACCGGTCACTGCCCCGCACGAGATGGACGTCACCGTTCGTAGGGCATGGTCCTCCGTGCTGGGCATTCCCGCCGATGGCATCGGCCTCGATGTCCCCTTCTCCGATCTCGGCGGTGGGTCGGTGGAGGCGCAAGATGTCCTGGGGCACCTCGAAGATGCCTTGGGCCGACCCCTCGGCCAGGACTTGCTATTGCAGTGTTCCACCGTCCGAGAGATGGCGAGCTTCCTCCGCGCCGGCGGGACCCCGAAGCCCAGGCCTGTCGCACGCGCCCATCCTGTCGAATCAGGCGAGATTGCGGTCGTGTCCATGGCCTGCCGATTCCCTTCCTCCCCGTCGCCGGAGTCGTTCTGGATGAATCTGGTGCAGGGGTTCGACGCCGTCCGGGAGATTCCACGAGACCGCTTTTCAGTTCCCGATTCCCTGCGCTGCCGGTGGGGCGCCTTTCTCGACGATCCCTATCGCTTCGACCCCGGATTCTTCTACATCGACCCCGCCGAAGCGCGTGTCATGGACCCGCAGCAACGCTTGCTGCTCGAAGTCGCGGTCGAGTGTTTCGATCGCGCGGGACTAGGCGGGACGCGCAAGGGCGCCGCCACCGTGGGTGTCTTCGTGGGCGCATCCCAGCTTCCCTACCAGGAAGAAATCTCGACAGCTGCCCATCAGCGAGCCGCGTTCGACCAACTCGTACGCACGGAAGCTTTCCTACGCCTTTCCCCTGACGCCCAGGCCGGCCTCGAGCAGGCCTTCGTCTCGATCCTTGGCGACGAGGGCCTCCATCCCAGCACCCTGGTCGGCAACCTCCTCAACATGCTTGCCGCGCGCGTCGCCCACGAGCTGGACTTGCGCGGCCCCGCCGTTGCGCTGGATTCCGCCTGCTCGTCCTCCCTCGTGGCCATCCACGAAGCTTGCGAGAGCTTGCGTCGCGGGGAGTGTGACCTGGCCCTGGCCGGAGGGGTCAATCTGAACCTGACACCTTCGCTCTATCGCTTCTTCGAGGCGGCCGGCGCGCTGAGCCCCACCGGACGGTGCCGTGCCTTCTCTTCCTCCGGCGACGGGTTCGTCCCTGGTGAGGGCGCGGGATTCGTGCTCCTGCGGCCGCTCGCCGCTGCCCTGGCGCACGGGGACCCAATCCACGCCGTGGTGCGGGCCTCCGCGGTCAACAACGACGGGCGTTCCATCGGCGTGATGGCGCCCAACCCCGAGGGACAGCTGGCCGTGCTCGAAGCGGCCTATCACCATGGCAAGGTAGACCCCGCCACGGTAGGCCTCGTCGAGTGCCACGGGACCGGCACCGCCATCGGTGACCCGATCGAGCTCAAGGCTCTCGACTCCTTCTTTCGGTCTCGCGGGGCGCGAGCTGTCTCCGTCGGATCCGTGAAGACGAACGTCGGTCACCTGCTCGGCGCCGCCGGCATCGCGGGGTTCATCAAGGCGGTCCTGGCCGTCGAGCACGGATTGATCCCGCCGAGCCTCCACGCGAACCCCGTTCACCCCCGCCTCGCCAACCATCCTGTCTTGCGACTACAGAGCGACCTCGCGCCGTGGCCGGAGGTTTCGGTCCGCCGCGCCGGAATCAGCTCCTTCGGGTTCGGTGGCACCAACTGCCACGTCGTCATCGAGCAGGCTCCACCATCCCCGCCCGCCGGAGCGACTCCCCCCTTCCCGGGCGAGACCCTTCTCACACTCAGCGCGCCTACGGAACGCCATCTGAAGGCTTTTGCCTTCGCTCTCTCGAGCCACCCCGGCCTGGCAAGCCCGACCCCCCAACACGTGGCGGAGCTGGCCCGCGAGCTTCGCGACGGAAGAACCACCTACGCCTTTCGTGCGGCACGCGTGATCGCAACAGGTGACGACGCGCGCCAGGCACTCGAAGCCTTCGCTTCGGCACCGGACGACCACTGGATCACAGGCCCTTCCGCGGGCGTCCGCCGTCCCCTCCGAGTTGCATGGTTGTTCCCGGGGCAAGGAGCACAGTCCGTGGCCCAGTCTCTCGGGCTGTTCGTGGGTTGGCCCTCCTTCCGACAGCGGCTGCACGAACTCTGCAACATGACCACGCACGGGTCAACGTTGCTCGACGCCTGCTACGGTCCCGACGCCAACGACCCCACACTCCGCCGTACGGACATCGCCCAGCCTCTGATTGTCGCGTTCCAGATCGCGATGTCTGAAGCCCTCCGTGACATGGGCATCACTCCCTCGGCGGTCCTCGGCCACAGCGTGGGCGAGCTTTCTGCGGCTTGCGCGGCCGGCGCCCTCGCCCCCGAAACCGCCATGCGCTGGGCAGAACAACGCGGCAACCTCATGCAAGAGCAGCCGGCCACCGGCGGCATGCTCGCCGTTCTCACCCACACAGCCGAGGTCGAGCGCCTGATCGCCCCCTTCTCGTCCCGCGTACACGTCGCTGCCTACAATGCCCCAGACCAGGTGGTCGTTGCCGCCGACACCGAACTTCTCCCCGACCTGCGCCTCCACTTCGAAGCCGCAGGCGTCACCGTCTTGCCCGTTCCCGTGGCCCACGCGTTTCACACCCCGCACATGGAAGGTGCGGCACAATCCCTCGCCTCCGTCCTGCAAGGCAAGCCGGAACGGCCCCTCAGCGTGCCGATGATCAGCACCGTCACGGCAGAGGAAGTTTCCTCCGCAGCCCTCGGCGTGCCCTATTGGCAAGACCAGATTCGCAAGCCCGTTCAGTTCGCGCGAGCGTTTCATACGCTCTCCCGCCTGCCCGTCGACGCCTTCCTCGAGGTCGGCCCCGGCGCCACCCTCTCGGCCCTTGGACCCCGGATTCTTTCCAAGGACGATCCGAGACCCATCTTGTCCCTCTGTCGCAAGCCCGGCGACACGGACGAGTCGGCCGATCGCGTCCACGCGCTCCGAACCCTGGGGTCCCTCTGGTCCGCGGGAATGCCTCTCACCAGCGTCCAGGGGGAACCACCGCCCCAGGTCCCCAGGCCCCTGCTTCCCACCCTACCGTTTCTCGAAGAGTCCCTCCGGCACCGCCCCCTGACGACCACCTCGTCCTCACCGCCCGCCCACGCGCAGTGGACGTGGAAGCCCGTCGACCCACTCCCGAGCACAGAAGTGGCTCCAGGCTCCACGATCCTTGTCCTGGGAGGTGCCCATCCCCATGCGGCCGGTCTCGAACAGCGCCTTCGCGCCGCCAGCATGAATGCCATTCTCGTTGTCCACGGCGAGACCTTCTCCCGCACCGGACAAGCCGAGTTCCGGCTCGACCGCAGCCGCGCCGACCACTGCCGATGGCTCCTCCAGGCCTTCAGCCAACAACCCCTGACGACCTTGTTCCTCGCCTGGGACGACGACCCATCACCTGCCTCACACCGGTGCATGACCGCCCTCAATCACCTCGCCGCCTGGACGAAAGCGGTGCGCGACGAAGGGATGACCGCCCGCACCCATGTCGTCACCTGCGACGGCCAGCCTGTCGGCACCGGTCCGGTCCGCGCTGACCAAGCCGCGGTGGCGGCCTTCTCCTTGGCCGCGTTTCTCGAGGTCCCCGCCCTGGCCGGGTCCATTCTCGACGTGGCCTCTCCGCTAGAATCCCGCTGGGATGAGGTGATCGCCTGGCTCGGCCGCGCGCCAGAACCCTTGGTCGCCCTCCGCGGCGGACACGGATATGCCCGCCGACTCTCCCCCGTGTCTTTGCCCGAAGGGTCGTGGCGAGACGACGGAACCTACTTGCTCATCGGGGGCGCGGGGGGGGTCGGACTCCATCTGGCCCGGGCCATCGCGGTGCACCCCGCGCGAACGAAGGGCGCGCGGCCGCGCATCGTGCTCGCAGGTCGTCGCCCTGAGGCTGCCGTCACGGACGCGCTCTCCTCGATCCGGTCGACGGGCGCCGACGTGTCCTACCGACAGGCAGACGTCCTCGCACCCGATCAAGTCATGGACCTCGTGAAAGCATCGCATGGCATCCAGGGACGGCTCGACGGTGTGTTCCTGCTCACCGGCACTGCCGAGGCCGGGTCTGTCGCAGGGCGTGACGCCGCAACGTCTGACGCGATTCTTTCCTCCAAGCTGATCGGGGCCGAGAACCTCTCGCGAGCCCTCGAGACGGTGCCGTGCGGATTCGTGGTGTTGATGTCCTCGGTGGCTGGCTCGGTACCGTCGCTTGGCAAGGGACTCTCGGACTACGCGGCAGCCAACGCCTTCTTGGACGCCTACGCCGTGCATGCGCGCCGGCAAGGAAAGCCCTGGACCTCCATCGGCACGTCCCTCTGGGAAAGCACGGGTCTGGCGCGCTTGGGGTCCCTGCCCGGGACCCCTGCGCTGGACCCATCGACGGCTGCCGGGCAGGTGCTGGACGCCGCGGGAGGGCCATCCCCTCACGTCGTGATTCTGACCGAGCGCGATGCCGCGCTCGCCACCGGCCTCCCCGGTGAAACCGCAACACATCATGTGACCCCGTTGCCCCCGCCAGCTCCAAACCGTGAACAGCCTCCCTCTTTCTCCCGCAATGAACCGGAGGAACTCGAGGGATTCCTCCGTACGCGGATCGGTCAGGCGACCGGCGTGGACGCCCGGAGTCTCGACCCCGACGCGCCCTTCCAGACGCTCGGCCTCTCGTCCCTCGCGGCCGTCGACCTGATGAAGGATATCGAGGAGCGCGTGGGCACGAAGCTGTCGACCACCCTCCTGTTCGAGCACAACACGCTCTCCAAGCTCCTCGCCCACCTGCCCGTCGACGCCCGAGCCGCGTCCGCCGTGCAAGCGCAAAACGTCGCTCCTACGATTGATGATCCGCTCCCGCTGCTGCCCGCGCAGCAAACCTTTTACGCCAACCAGGCTTTCTATCCTGACACCCCCTGCTACGTCTTCATGAGGCTAGACCTCGACGGGCCCCTCGACCCGGACCGGCTCGACGAGGCCATTGGCATTCTCCACCGAAGACACGCCATGTTGCGTGTCGTTTTCAGCTGGAACCACGACCACCTGGTGCAGAAGCCAGGGGGCTTCCCGCCCCCCCGCGTCGAACGCTTCGACCTGCGACACGCCCCAGACCTGCCGAACCGCCTCGACCGCCTCGAGGACGAAGTCCGCAACCAGGTCTTCGACCTGTCCGTCGGCCCCCTCTTCCGCGTCGTCGCTTGCCACATCGGCGAGACCGCCTGGTCGCTGATGTTCAACATCCACCACATTGTCGCCGACGCGTGGAGTGCCCAGATCCTCGTCACCGAACTGCTCACACTTCACGCGGACCTGAGGGCCAAGCGCCCCCCATCGCTCCCCCCGATCCGAAGCGACTTCGCCCGGTGCGCCACCGAAATCGAGAGCGCGGGACGTGGAAGCGACGGTGCCGCGAGCACCGCCTACTGGACCGAAACGTTGCGTCATGCACCCGAGACCCTGCACCTCCCCTTCGATGGGGACCCCTCGCTCCCGACGTCGGGTGGGTGCCGGATCCTTCAAGACGTGCTGGATGCGGGAACAACCGCGGGCCTGGAACAACTCGCCCGACGCAGCGGCGCGTCGACCTTCCAGCTCGTTCTCACCGCCTACGCTTGGTGTCTGCGCCACTGGACGGCCCAGGACGATCTCATCATCCGCGTAGCCAACGCCCGGCGCGAAGCCCGGGTCCCGGACATCGAACGCGTCGTGGGGAGCTTTGCCGACTCCCTGCCCGTCCGCTTGCGCCTCCCCCGCGACCCAGGACTCCCTGCCTGGCTGTCCGCCGTAAGCGAAGCCGCCGTCGGCGCCCAGGCGCACCCGTTCACGTCATCCATGCAGGTCGCCGGCATGCACGGGGGCCGCAAGCACACGGGCCCGAAAGGCGTCAGCCCCGCGGGCCTCAGCTTCCCCAGCTTCGACGCGCCAACCCGCTACGGTGACCTCCGCGTGCTCGCCATGCGCGGCGGCTCCGCCTCGGGATTCACCCAACTCGGCCTCATCGCCTGGAAGTTCGACGGTCGACTGCACCTCTCGTGGAACTACACCCGGCCTCTGTTCCGCGACGAGACCCTCCGACGGCTCGCCTCCGAATGCGCCCACGCGCTCAGCGAGCTTGCTCACACGGGGCAACTGCCACGCAGCACCGCACCCGCCCGACCGCACCACCCTCTTCCCTCTGGGGACGTGCTGCACGACCGAATCCTTCGCACGGCTGAGCTTTCGCCCGACCGGGTCGCGGTCGACGGCCCGGGCGGGACAATCACCTACGGACGGCTCGCGACGCGATCGCTGAAAGTTGCCGCCGTGCTCTCGGACCTCGGCGCCAGGGTCCGCGTGGGCATCCTCGCCCACCCAGGCCCTGATGCGATCGCAGGAGTCCTCGGCATCCTCGCCTGCGGCGCAGCCTACGTACCCGTCAGCCCCGACTACCCCGACGCGCGCATTGCCGACATTCTCACGCATGCGGCGGTCGACGTGCTCGTGCTCACCCGCGACCAGACCGAACGGCTCGGGTCCCTGAAGGCAGGCATCACCCGAACCGTGGTGCTGGACTCCCACGTCAAGGACTGCGGCGGAATTCCACCCGCCCTTCACGTCCTGGGCTCCGAGGCCATCGACACCGCTCCCCCACTCAAGAGGCCGCGGGTCACGGGCGCGGACTTGGCCTACGTCATGTACACCTCCGGAACCACCGGTCGCCCCAAGGGCGTCATGGTTCGCCACGCAGCCGTCTCCCTCTTCCACGATTGGGTGCACCAAGCCTTCGACGTCACCCACGCCGACCGCTTCATCCAAACGTCGTCCCTGTCCTTCGGCGGGTCGATCCGACAGATGTTCTCCCCCCTGCTCGCAGGTGCGACGGTGTTCCCCGCCCCGCGCGACGCACTGAAGGACCCCTTCCAGCTCGTGGAGTTCCTCGACCGCCACCAGATCACCCTCTGGAACTCTGTCCCTACCCTGTGGATGCGATTGCTCGACTGCGTGCTCGACCTGGACCGCGAGGGCCGCTCCCCTGCCCTCTCCGCCCTGCGCTGGATCCTCATCGGGGGCGAACATGTCCCCGCCAGCCACGTTCGACGCTGGATGGACCGGTTCGGCCTCCGGCACCGGATTGCCAACCTGTACGGGTCCACGGAGACGGTGGTCAATGCCACCTGGTACGAGGTTCCCGCCCGTCCGAGCGACGACGCCGTTCATACGCCCATTGGCACCGCTCGCACCGGCTCCGAGGTGTTGCTGCTGGACGAAACCGGTATCCCTTGCCCCCCCGGCCAGGTCGGGTCCCTGTTCGTCGGCGGGCCGAGCTTGTCCGATGGCTACCTCCACGCGCCCTCCGACACCGAGCAGGCCTTCGTGCACTTGTCAGAGCGGACCGGGCTCTACTACCGCACAGGGGACCTCGCCCGGGCGGACGCCGAAGGCACCCTCACCTACCTCGGACGATCCGACACCCAGGTCAAGGTGCGAGGCAATCGCGTAGAGCTCGGAGAAGTGGAGGGCGTGATCGGGTCCCACCCGTCCGTCGCCGCCGCAGCGGTCATCGAGCACACCCGAGAGGACCGGCAATGGCTCGTCGCGTTCCTGCAGCCCGTCCAGCCCTCGGAGCGGCCTGGGTCCACCGCGCTCCGCGACCATGTGGCTCACCGTCTGCCCGACTACATGATTCCCCACCGCTTCGAGTGGGTCGACCCACTCCCCCTCACGGCCGCCGGCAAGATCGACCGCCGCGCCCTGCGCCTCCTCGCCGATTCCGACGCAACCAGCCCGCCCGCGCCGGACTGGACCGCTACCGAGCGGACCGTCGCCACCGTATGGTCCTCCTTGCTCGAGATCCCTTCGGTCGAGCGCGACAGTGACTTCTTCGACCTCGGAGGGGACTCCATCCTTGCCCTCGAGATGTTCCAGCGCCTCCGCGGCAAGGTGCCCGTGCTTCCCAGACCGATCACGCTCTATGGCGCGCGAACCGTGGCCCGCCTCGCCAAAGCCATCGACCAGACGGCCACGCTCGAGTCACCCCCCAAGCTCTCCCCGTCCCAGGGCCTGGAGACCTCCGAGAGCTTCCCGTTGTCGCCGTCCCAGGAGAGCTTCGTCCTTGCCGAGCGCCTTCGCGGCGGCGACTCGGTCCTCTGGTGCGCACGCATTCCCGTGCACGGCGCCCTCGACCCCCGCACCCTCGAGGCGGCCGTGACGATTGCCACGCAACGCCACCCCATGCTTCGCGCGGAGCTGACCCGCCACGGCGCAGCCACCCGCCAGCGCTGGGTCGACCTCGAGCGCGCCCCCCTCGTCTTCGAAGACCTCCGTGGACTCGACGCGACCGCCCTCGAAACCGCCCTTCAAAAGCGGTTCGAGCAGGAGCAGCGGGCTCCCTTCTCCCTCGACACAGCCCCCTTGTGGCGCATGCGCGTGTGTCTGACCGCTTCTCACTCCTCCACATGGCTCCTGTCCGTCCACCACGTCATCGCCGACGGGTGGAGCATGCAGGTCCTGGGCGCCGAAATTCTCGCCGCTTACGAAGCACTCTCCCACGGTCCACAGCCGGACTTTCCCCCTTTGCGCTCCACGTTCCGGGACGTCGTCGCACACCAGGCCGAGAAGCGCATGGCAGTTCGGCCGGACGATGCACGATACTGGAGCACAGTGTTCGAGAAGCCCTGGCAACGCCTCGTCGTCCCCCAAGGTGACGACGGAATCACGCTCTCCGCTGCCCTCTCCGGCGACCAAGCGGCTCGCCTGCGCCGCCACGCGCGCGCGACCGGGGTGAGCCTGCACACCGTGGTTCTCACGGCCTGGTATCGTGCTGTCGCCTCGCTTTGCGAAACGGGCGACCTCGTGATGGGCACCGCAACGAGCGGTCGAGACCTCCCCATCGATGACATCGAGCACCTCGTCGGTTGCTTCGCCACCGGCCTACCCGTACGCGCCACCGTGCAGGGCGGCCCCTTCCTCAACGACTTGCACGCTGTGGACGCTGCCTACGCGGATGCTTGCGCGCACGCGGACATGCCGATCGAAGACATCCTCCGGTCCGCTCCTGGGGCAGGTGACGCGTCGACCTTGCCCGGCGGCGACACCTTCTTCTCCTTCATGGACTTCCACGCACTACCACCGATCCCGGGCACCGAGCTCGACCTTCGGTGGGAGGAGGGCGAATACCACTTTGCAGCCCAGGTCACATCCACGACATTGATGCTCGGGGCGATGGCAGGGGTCGGCCTCCGGCTCCACGTTCATGGCCGCGCCTCGCGGGAAACCAAGCAGCGCGCGCTCGACGCCGTCATCGCGGAGTTGCAGGGTCTCGACGACGTCGCGAAGACCGAAGCGGTGGAAGGTACCCGCATCGATTCAGCCATCATCGCCTATCTTCCCTCGGACGAGACGCTGTCGCCCGTGCTCGCCCACCTCGGGGGCGGCGAAAAGGGGCAGTGGGTGGACATGTTGCTCCAGGGGCAGCGATCCCAACTCGTAGAAACCACGCGATCGAGCCTGGGCGTCTCGGGCCTCGTGCTCCTGGGACGGTCCGCGAGCGAACTCCCCCGCATGGCGCCTGAACGCCTCGCCGAAGAGGTGGCCGACGCGGTGCGCCTGGCCGGCTCGCACGGCGCCCGGTTCGTCTCCCTCGCCGGATTGCTCCCTTCCTGGACCCGCTACGGTCACGCCGTGCTCGATCAACTCGCGACCGATTCGCGCGTCTCCTTGTCCACCGGACACGGTGCGACCGTCGTGGCCATGGTTCACGCGGTCCGCTCACTGCTTCGCAACCTCGATACGTCGTGGTCCAAGCTGCAGGTCGCCGTGGTGGGCTATGGATCCATCGGCCAAGCGACCGTCGAGCTCCTGTGCGACGTCGAAGGGCCCCCTCGCCGCGTCGTCGTCTGCGACACCGTCGAACGGCTTCCCCTGCTCGGGCCGTCGATGGACAGCCTCGCAGCGCGCGCCGGGTGCGAAGTCATGCCGGTCGCGTCAGGCACAACCCTCCCTCGCGACGTCTACGAGAGCGACTTGATTCTCGGCGCGTCGAGCGAAGGCGGCCTGGTCGACACCCATCGATTGGCTCCAGGGTCCATCGTGGTGGACGACTCGTTCCCGCCCATCGTGGACGCGGCCGCCGCCATGAGGAGGATGGATCGCGAAGGCGACGTCGTCGTCATCAGCGGTGGCCGGCTCGACGTGGGGGCATGCGAACGCACGCTGCGGGTGCCCCTCCCGCCGTCGATCGCCGAGCAAATCGTGGAACTGTTCGACGCCGGGGGGGTGCCAGGATGCCGCGCGGAAGCGATCTTGCTGGCATCCGGGCTCGAGCTTCCGGTCATCCACGGGTTGGTGGGACGGGAGGAGGCGAGACGGTACTGGGACGAGTCCGGCAAAGTGGGAGTCCATGCCCCCGCGCCGAGGCTCATGGGTCAACCCGTCCCAGAGCGTGCTCTTCTCGGCGTGCGTGCTCTGCGTGCTTCGCGCTCGAGAGGTTGACGGACCACTCATCCAGGAGTTTTCCCACCCTCCAAGGCAACCACAGAGGCCGCGGAAGCCACAGACGGGGAGCTGCCTTCTGCCTTCCGCCTTCTGCGCTCTCTGTGCCTTCTGTGGTTGCTCCCCTGCCGCGCGCCACAGTCAGCCCAGCGACTCGACGATCGCGTCGGTCATCTGCTCGGTGGTAACGCATGCGTCGCTGCTGCCGGGGGGAAGCATGTCCGGCGTTCGCGCCTCTCCTCGCTGCACGGTCCGGCCCACGGCGTCTCGTATCCGGTCCGCTGCCTGGGTCTCGCCCACGTGGTCGCACAGCATCGCGGCGGCCAGAATCGCAGCGATGGGATTGGCGCGCGACGGGTTTTGGCTCGCAAGATCGGGGGCTGACCCGTGGGTCGGCTCGAAGACCGCGCACGTTTCTCCGAGGTTCGCGCAGGGCGCGAAGCCGAGCCCACCCACCAGCGCGGAAGCTGCATCGGACACGATGTCGCCCACCAGCGCCTCGCAGAGGATCACCCCGTAGCGCTCCGGAGTTCTCAAGAGCTGTGCGAGGAGTGCGTCCACGTTCTGTGTCCGCAGCTCCACCCGGGGCCACAATGCAGCCTCGGATCGCGCCGCAGCGAGGAGCATCGACGCCGTCTCCTGCATGACTCCCCACTTGTCGCAGAGCGTGACGTGGGCGTCCCCCCGCCCACTCGCGATGGAGAAAGCCGCGCGGGCGATGCGACGGCACCCGTCGAACGAGGCAATTCGGCACGACACGGCAAGCTGGTCGGAAGCCGTAGCCGCGAAGGTCGTCATGTTGGGGTGAACGTCCAAAGCCGCACGAAGGCCATCCGGAACGCCAGACCAGCCCACGCCCGCATACATCCCTTCCGTGTTCTGCATGACGACCGCGATGTCCACACGCGGTGATTCGACCCCCGTCGAACCTTGCCGAAGGAAGTTCGTGGGGTTGCCGAGCCAGGAGCGACACGGGCGAACGGAAGTGGCCAGTTGCAGGCGGCGGCGGAGCGCCAGGATCGGGCTCTCGTACACGAGACCGTGGTCACGAAGGTGCGGCGAGAGCGCCTGTTCCGCCTCTTGCTGGGGCTTGGAGGTGATCGCGCCGAAGAGGCCCAGACCGTGCTCCTGGAGCAACTGGACGGTCTCGTCGGGCAAGGGTTTCCCTGTGCGACACCACAGGTCCCAGCCGACCTCGGCGTGGACGTACCGCGCGTCGAACCCCACGGCATCAAGCACGCGAAGCGCCTGCGGAACGACAACGCGCCCGATCCCGTCGCCGGGCATGACCACCACGTGCCTCATGCCGGTGCGGGTTGTCTTCACCCGTTCCTTGGAATGGAGCGTCAAGGGCTCCCCGCCGCCGAATAGGTCAGCCGGACCGCGATACTGCGAGCCCTCGCAGGCGGGACCATGCGAAGCTCGACTTTCTCGCCACCGGGCCAATGCCACGTGGCGTCCAGCGCGGCTTCGCCCTTCTCCAGACACTCATCGAGAGCTTCTTCCCGGCAGCGCGCCGGAACCTTTTGCTGTTTCTGCCAAGGCTCCCCATGCCGCTCTTCGAGCGACTTCAGAACGCTGTCATACAACGCCAGCCAGCCCGGCTCGCCCGCATCCTCCGGGTCCAGCGCAACACGCAGCAGACAGACCTCCGCACCACACGTCTGCACGAAGACGGTGCCCTTCATGCCGGGAGCGTCGGGGAGCCCGTCGCAGTGAAAGGTGCGATCATCGAGCTTCTTCCAGGCGTGCCCGGCGCGCGTACACGCGACTTCTGCATCCTTGGGGGTGGACCCGAACGTGAAGCCCACGGCCCCTTCGGGATTCCCGGGCAAGTCCGCGACACGCACGCGCTCCTCGCCCGGTGCGCCGTCCGAGCCCTCACTGGCAACCGAAGCCGTACCCGCCTGGGCGGTCGGCAGATCTCCGGGAGATTCTGGTTCCCCCACCGCGCGAGGTGCGGATGAACCGGCACAAGCCGCCAACCCCAGGGCCAAGACGACGCTCACCACTCCAACCTTCCGCTTCATGGGAGAGAATCTGCCGCGGTGGATTCGCAGACGCAAGCAACTACAACACATTTCGTCCGTGCCCTTGCACAGCTTCGTTTGCTGGGCGGGTTCTCGCTACCTCCGCACCAACCTTCTGTGCCTTCTGCGCCCTCTGTGGTTCTCCGAAGCGCAATCCCGGTACTCACTTCGGGCACACGGTACTACTTCGGACCCGCGGGGCACGAGGCCGTCGTCGGGCCGGCTGTGTTGTTGTCCTCGTCGCACTCTCGCACCGCACCAAAGCCGGTGCCGTCGTCCGGATCCACCTCCGCCCACAACTCGTAGCCATCCACCGTCCCCGGTTCGAGCGGCAGCGAAGCCGACACCAACTCGCTCTCCCCCGGCAAGAGCGTGTGGGTGGTGACCGCTTCCACCGTGGCTACCATCGCACCGTCCAGCATCAGAGTGAACCGGACCCAAACCGGCGGCAGCACGCCGCGCGCGCCTCGGTTGAACACCCGCGCAAAAGCCGTAAGCGACAGCGGACAGGCCCCCGTCGCGGCCACGAGGTCGCCAATTTCGAGATCCGGAACGTCGAACGTGCCGAGCCCCTGAACGTTAGCGCGATAGCTGTTGACCCGCGGCGCAAGCCAACTCGCCGTCTCCGACGCCGGGATCGAACCGTCCTCGCCCACGTTGGTGACGTGATAGGCATGCTGGTTCCACACACGCCGCGACGCCACCCAGTTTCGGTCCATGTCTCGGAACGCCTTGATGGAGGGTAGCTGCTGGCCTATCGCGACCACTTCGGTGTGCCCGTCCGCGTCGATGTCCGCAACGACCGGGTTCTCTAGACCGGTTCCGCTCTGGTGATCCAGGGTGAACACCGAGGTTCCGTCGTCGCCCTTGAAGACGTGCACGAGCGCCTCGTCCGTGTACACGACTTCCGAACGACCGTCGCCGTCGAAGTCGAACACGCTCGAAGACGTCATCCCGCTCTGGTCTGCTACGGAGCGCGACCACTTCACGGTGCAATCCGATTCGTAAACGACATAGGTTCCCGTGTAGACGACACCAATTTCCGGCGTGTTGTCGCCGTCGAAGTCGGCGATGACCGGCGGTCCGCCGCCGATGCTGGCGCCAGCAGGCCCCGGGGCGTGACAGATACGCTCACCCGTGTCACCCCGCAGGATGCTCATGCCGTTCCCACCGCCATGCACCACGACCACCTCTGGCACCCCGTCCGCGTCGAAGTCCGCAACCGCAGGGAATCCGTCGGGCACGAGCACCCCCGCTTGCATCCCGCGCCAGACCATGTTGCCCGCAGCGCCGTACGCGGTCGCGCCGACGATCACCTCATGCGTCCCTCCTCCGATGATGTCCGCCGCGATGCTCGCCGCTGCCGCCTGCAAACACCCGTCGATTCCGGGGCCATAGCTTGCAACCCAAAGCAATTTGCCAGCGTTGTCGAACACCGAATCGCCAACGATGACCTCGACCCCGCCATCACCGTCGAGGTCGACGAGAGCCGGCGCTGCGGCCCCCGCGTTCACGGTTGCGTCCGATACCCAGAGCCGGTCGCCACCCGCGTCGAACGCCGCGAGGCGAGCACCTTGATGCAACCCGACGTATCCGCAATAGGATGCAGTGCCTTCCAGCAACCCCACGATTTCGACGGTGCCATCGCCCTCGAGATCACCGGCGGCGATCTGCGATTGCCCGACGAATACGTCCGCTAGGTTGTAAAAGAGGTCTTCGCCGGTGTCGCCTCGAACAGCACGCAGCCGAGCATTCTGGATGCTCTGACCTGCGAGAAAGATGACGGCGGGCACCACCGGAACGTCACGGGCAGGTGCCTTTTCGAGCGCGATGACGAGCGGCGTGGCGATGATCTGGTAGTAGGACGGCTCCGGCGTCGAGGGCTGCGGCCATGACCAGAACACCTCGGGAGAAAACACGCCGGGGGGCGGCTTGTATTCGCAACTCTCCAGCCCAGCGCTGGGCAGACATCGCTGGATCGTCGACTCGCAGTACTGCTCCGTTTCGCAGTCCTCGCTGTGAACGCACGGCTCCCCAGGGGTAGTGCACTGCTCGAGGTAACAGACATCGTCGCCCGTGCAGCAAGCGGAAGCACAGGGGCTGCCCTCGCAAACACACGTGCCGTCAACACAGTCTTCCCCCGGCCGGCACTGGGTACCGTCACAATCCGCTGGCGCGTCGGTATCGATTCCATCGGGTACGGCATCCGCCTGCGCGTCCACCTGCGCATCCGTGCCAGCGTCGACGGATGGTACGCATTGGCCGTCGACACAGCGGGACCCGGCGCCGCAGGCCGGCGAACAGGCCGACGACCCGGGACCGTCGCCGTCACTTCCACAGCCGAACAGAGTGAAAGCCAAGAGCGTGAGCAGTGAGCGGATGCGAGGCGTCATGGGGAGCACTCCACGGTGGGCAACACGTCACCGTACCATGACCAGCCCCAAAAGCCCTGGAGAACGTCGCGGCCCAGCGCTGGCCTTGCGCGAAGATCACCCCGAGGCTCCGGCATCCGAGAACTCCCCCAACGCGCGATAGCAGAACACGAACTGGCCGCCCCCGATCTGTACCTGAAGCTCACCTCCCCTGCTGCGCGCGTATTCGATGTAGCCGGGCTCGTCGCACGCCTCATGACACTCACTCGCGTGGGCCGGGGACTCGAACCCCCGATCCCGGTCGAACCAAGAAAGCAGAACCGGTTCGGAAAGCTCTCCTGTCGCCATCTCGTCCGCCATCCCTCGCGCCTCCGACCACGACATGTCGATGTGCTCCGGAGCCAAGCTAACGATCTTCATGCCCCCTTTGATGCCGCCAAGCCGACGACGATCGCAACGGCATGTCCAGTAAAAAAGCTCACGACCGCATCGCAACGCTTCTCCCTGCAGAGGCGTGGCGCCTCACTCGGGGGAGCGCAGAATGATCTCCGCGGTTCGGGCATACAAGCGGTACTCCGGCAGACCGGCTACCGCTTCGATCATGGCCCTTGCCTGCGGCGACCGCGTCATCGCGAGCAGGACAATCGCCGGACCTCGAACGGAAACAGGTAGCATCGGGTCCCCCGCCGCTCTCGACATCGGCGCCCAGCACGCAGCCCCCAGGACCGAGAGCGCCCAGAAGGCCTGCTTCACGGTCTCCTCCGACGCCCCCGGCGCAGCCTCGAGAACCGTCTGACACGCCCCCTCGGGCTTGCGCCTCGACAACAGGAAAACCGCCTTCTCACGCGTCGGACCTTCCTTGTCCAGCAGCGCAATCGTCCAGCGGGCGTCGTCGGCCGGCAACACTCGCACCAACTCTTCGAGCACGCGCGTCCTCCACGTCGTCGGCACCCCCACCGTGAAGTCGAGCCGCGCTTGCCGGGTCGACGTTCTCATCCCCAGCTGCAGCCTTCGCACCGCACGAACGTCCGCATCGCGCAACCCCAACCGCAAGGCCCAGTAGCTAGCTACCCACCCACCGTCCGTCTCGTCCTTCGCATCCTCGATCATCGCAAACAGCAAGTCTCGTGCGACGGAAGAGCCGAGCCCCGCCATCGCGGCCAAGTGCATCGCCCGGTGCGTGGGATAGTAGTCGTTGCGCGAACGATCCCCCAGCGCAGGCTCCTTCAACCCCTTCGTCAGCCCTTCGAGCAACCTCGACGCGCCACGCTCCCAGTCCGCGCCCGCCCCCCCGGGCATCGCACGCCGGGCTCGAGCATGCTGCACAAACCGCAACATCGGCTCGTACGCCCGCCGATGCAGCATCGCATCCACGTCGGCCGGGTCGTCTCCTACCGTCGCAGGGAGCCAGTGGGAGTAGCAGTTGACGGCGAGATTATCCGTAAGACTCGTGGAGATTTGCTCGCGCGCAAGCGGCATCAACTCGGTGTCGCCCAGCCTCAAGCGCGCCGCCGTCAACACGCAACCGGAGGTCGAGCCATCGAAGACGACCTTCGAGTCCGACGCGGTCAGCCGACGCAGCAGGGGCAAGGCGCTCGCCCCCGAACGCGGCGTGATCATCGCCACGGGCCGCAACAGATCGGAATTGACCCTGTCGCCCAGCTCACCGTCCGCGGCACGCCGGAGCATGCCCACCGCGTACCCCTCGGCTTCGGCACCGTCGAGACGCTCCAGCGCGTGCCACACGCTGCGATACTGGAAGCCCAGTGTCCTGGACTCGAGCGTCTGGGTCCACGCCACGAGCGCCGGCACGGACTCCAGGTCCCCAAGCTCCGCCAGCGCAACCGCCGCCGAGGTTCGAAGCTCCGTCCTCTCGAAGCGCGCCATGTCCCGCACCGGTCTCGCCAGAACGGCACGCAATGCCCCCTTCGCCTCGACGAGGTCGAACAGAGAGGCCGCCACCATGTTGTCGATTCGCCATCCGGCGTCGTAGGGATGACCGTAGAAACGTGTGCCCGGAGGCGCCCCGATCGTCCGTACGATTCCAGCCCTGCCACGCACCAAACCCAAGCAGCGAAAGTCGTTCGCGCTCTCCACCATAACCGCGCCCCCGACATCGTCCTGCGCTGCCTCGCGTACGCTGCCACGCCCCGACGGCACGGGTTCGACCATCGTCACCTCGTCCGCCAAGTCCTCACCGAGCACGATGGGAGCGGGCGGACGCCGCCGGACCGGAACCGGCACAAGCACCTCCGCCTCGGCCGTAGGCACCCGCGCCTCGGGCACTACCTCGCGCACACGCTCCTCACGACAACTCATGTACCCCGGCGGGAACACGCCCGTGCTGCGCGATCCCGTATCGTAGGCACCGACAGGTGCCGTGCTACCCAGGATCGCCGCCACCGCGATCCCGTGGACGAGAGCCGTCCGCCGCTTCGTCGATCCCCCTGCACGGCAACCAGCGCGTTCTCGATCGGCTCCCGTGCGTCGCAGTGCAGCGGAGCGTCCCACGGCCGGTTGTGATAGAGCGCGCCACCTCGCACCTCCACCTTCTCGCCTCGCTCACGCGTGACCCGCGCCGCAAACCCAACCGCCACCCAAACGTCATCGGGCGCAAACGCCCGAACGCCAGTCACCCGCATCGCCCCCTCCCGGAAGCGCTCCACGAACGGCGGTGGCGGCAAGATTACCTCCTCCCACCGCCCAGCCACGTCCCTCCGCCAAAAACCCCTTCCCGCGCCGACCCACAAGGTTCCATCCTCCGACCCCGAGACCGACGTCAGGCCCGTGGTCATCGGCGGGTGCTCAATGCCCCAATCCACCCCGTCGAAGTGCGCAAGAAAGGGAACGCGACGATCCAGCGCCACGAAGGGCTCGTACGCAATCAGGTACACGTCGTCGGGCGTGCGAGCATACACGCCCAGGTTGACGATCGCATCGAGCTGGGCAGAAGCAGGTACGTCGCGCACGACCCATTGCTTCGCACCAGGCGCACCGTGAGCGACCATGATCCGTGTGGGGCGGTAGTTGACGTGGTTGTCGTTCTGGCATCTTCCGGCAACCCACACATGCCCGGTCGCGCGCAGGACCGCAGACGTCACCCGGACGAATCGCAACGCGGGATCGTGGCGCTTGCACAGCTCATCTTCGGGGAGATCGGGGAGGCTCCGAGCAGGGAGCGGAAGCCCAACGAAGTCACCCAAGGCGTGCCGAACCCATGCGCGCCCGTCCCACACATACGGGTCGAGCTCACGCGTGAAGAGAGCTCCCCTGCCCCGGGGCGCATACCGCGAGGTCGTCCGCAACAGCCAAGCTTCTTCCATCGTGGCCCCGCCCATCGACAGGTCCCCCGGCACCCAGCCGCCCGCGTCGGACGGCAGCCCCCGAAGAAGGGTCAGGTTGCGCAGCACGCTCGACCGACGCACCTCGGCAAAGGACTGCGCGGCCACCAACGCGTCCCCGGGATGCCAATCTCCGAGCTGGTACCCCGTCTCGCCGTACACAAGGAACGTGCGGTCACCGACTCGCGCCACGTCGAGCTTGGGGCAGAGCCCGGAAATCACACCGTGAAACGCGCTCGTCGCGGGCGTCGAGCCCCGGGGAGCTCGAGCTGTCGCACACCCCTGACCAATCATTGCCAACCACAGGAGGAAGAGGGGAAGCAACTTCATGCCCAGCGAGCCCCCGGAAAGCCCACGCCTACAGCACGTTGATGCGGCCGCAGTCAGGACACTCCCACGTGACCTTGTTGCACGACATGCCCCACTCGTTCTCCGTCATGCATGCGAGACAAATCTGAAAGGGGCAGTCCACGCACCCGAAGCAGAATGGCATCGGCTTCTCGCAGATCGTGCACCGATACTCCGTGCGCTTGCGCCGTCCCTTGCCTGTCATTGCGCGCACGATAGCATCGCGCAGGGCCCTTGCGTACCGGTCAGCAGCCGCGGAACGAAGAATCCATCACGGACCCTACGCCTCTCTCTTCTTCGATCGCGCCGACGACAGGACTTTCGCCAGGGTCTCGGCCGCCATGTGCAGATCGTAGGGTTTGGGAATGGCAGCACGGAATCCGTAGGAGGCGAACTCCGCCAGCACCGGGTCCGTGGAATACCCGCTCGACACGATGGCTGGCAGGTCCGGGAACCGTTCCGCGAGCTTGCCCACGGTTTCCTGTCCACCCACGCCGCCGCGAACGGTCAGATCCAGAATGACCGCGTCGTAAGGCTTTCCCTGCGCCGCCTCCCGCTCGACCATCTGGAGCGCTTCGCGCCCCTCTCGCGCCGTGTCCACCTCGTACCCGAGCGACGAGAGCATGTTCGCAGCCAACTCCCGGATCATCTCCTCGTCGTCCATCACCAAGATGCGACCCGTCCCTCGGGGCGGACTCGACGCTTTCGCCCCCGCCTCGGCTGGCAAACCCGCAGCCACAGGCAAGTAGAAGCGGAACTCGGTTCCGACCCCAGGCTCCGAGTCGACGTCGATGTGCCCCCCGTGCCGCTGCAGGATCGAGAGGCAGACAGCAAGCCCGAGGCCGCTTCCGTGAGACTTCGTCGAATAGAAGGGCTCGAAGACACCCGAGAGGTGCTGTTGCGGGATGCCGACGCCTTGGTCGCGCACGGTCACGCGCACGTAGGCGCCCGGACGCAAGGGCAGCGCACTGTCCAGCCCGACGGCGAAGTTCGACACACCGATCCAGAGCGTGCCCCCCCTGGGCATGGCCTGATCGGCATTGATCACGAGGTTCTGAACGACCTGGGCGATTTGCCCACGGTCCGCCAGCACGGGCTGAAGGTCGGCGCCGAAGTCGGTCTCGAGGCTCACGTTCGAACCTCGGAGCGCGAACGCCGCGGCCTCCGTCACCAACCGCTGCATGTCCACCGAACCTCGAACCGGCGCCCCGCCGCTCGAAAACGTCAGGAGCTGCTGCGTCAAGCTGCGCGCCCTGTCCGTCGCCTTTTCGGCGTCCCCCAGCCGGTCTCGCGCCCGGTCCGACAGCATCGGGTCCCGCTTCGACAAGGAGAGGTTGCCCAGAATGGCCGTCAGCAGGTTGTTGAAGTCATGTGCAATGCCCGCGGCCAAGAGCTTCACGGACTCGAGCTTCTGAGAGCGAATCATCTCCTCCTCCAAACGCTTTCGCACGCTCACGTCCCGGAAGACGATGACCACCCCCACGTCCACCCCGTCCCGGTCCCGAATCGGCGCCCCACTGTCCGCAATCAGGCGCTCCGTCCCGTCCCGAGCCACCAGCCGAACCTCGAACGAACGGTCCCCCTCACCGGTCCGCATCGTCCGAACCGTCACGTCACAGGGCTGCCCATCCTCGTCCCGCACGTCGAATACATCGCTGAGCAGCCGCCCCTCCGCCTGCGCCTGCGTCCACCCCGTCAGCTCCTCCGCCCTCCGGTTAAGGAGGCTCACACGCCCTTCCTTGTCCGCCGTGATCACACCATCGCCGATGCTCCGCAGCGTCACAGCGAGCAGCTCCTTCTCCCTCGACAGCGACTTTTCCACCTGCACGCGCTCGCCAAGCTGCCGCGCAAGCTCCTGGTTCGCAGCCTCCAACTTCGCGTTGATCCGTGTGATCTCTTCTGCCTTCGCAACCGTCTCGTTCCTCGCTGCCCGCAGCGCCCCCAGCATCTCGTGGAACTTCGCATACAAGTGCCCGATCTCGTCCCGACGAGGCTTCGGGTCCGGCGGCATGCTCAGGTTGTCCCATCGTACAGCCTCCACCCGTCGTGTGAGGTGGTTCAAGGGCCTCACCGCGAAGTAGTGAAGCGCAAACCCCACCGCCACACTGATGAGTAGCACCACGGACGACGTCATCACGTATCGAACCACGGTGGTGTGCGTGCCCTGCTTGAACGCGGCGCGAACCTCGTCCGCCCGGCTCGCTACCACGCGCTCGGGGACCACGATGGCCAAGCTCCATCCCGTCGTCCGGACCGGAGCAAACGCCACGAGCTTGTTCGCGCCCGACAGCTGAATCTCGCGAATCCCACTCTGCCCGCCGCGCATCGCCAGGACAAGCTCCCGCAGATTCGGGTTCGGCGCCTGGTCGAGCGTGTGCTTGCCCAGGGACGCGAGCATCTCGTCGCTCCAGCGACGCTCCCTGTCGCTCACAAAGGCCTGCTTCAGAGCCTGCCGGTGGGCGGGATCCCACGCGATGTCCTCGATGCCCTGCTCCGAGATGGCCAGGACCTTGCCGCCCTGGGACGTCAGAAAAGCGTAGCCCTCGGCCTCCCGAATGACACCGTTGAACCGTTCGGCAATGACCGCCAGCAGAATGTCCATGCCTACGCTGCCGTGAAATTGGTCACCACGGTAGAGCGGGGCCACGCAGCTGGTCATCCACACCCGCTTGAAGTGATCGAAGTAGGGCTCGAGCCACCGTATCGTTCGCTCCGGGTCGTGCGTCGGGCTCACCAGGCGCACGTAATCCTCCTGCGTCTCGTCCATGTCGAGAATCGAAGGGTTGCGCGCGATGATCTGGTTGTAGTCGTACTCGGGACGGGCGTTGGTGACCCGATCGCTCAGCACGACCCACGCGAGGTCCACTGTGCCGTGGTACTGCCGCGCAGCAAGATCGAGGTGCACGTCGAACAGCATGACCCGGTGAAGCGACTCCTCGATGGACCGGCGCAACGCGGGGTCCTTCCTCACCGACACGATCACCGGGCGCGGAACCCACGGCCCCCCAGGCCCCTTCCCTTCGAAGTCCGCGTACGCCCCGTGCACCGGGTGCACGTACCCGTAGCCGGGAAGCCCCGCCGTGTCAGCCCCATGGTAGCGCGCCGGAATCGCGGCGATGTCGTACCGCCCCAGGTCCTTGGCGATGACCTCGTAGTGCGACCGCAGATGGGTCACCCCCACCTCGTACGCCGAGCAGAGATTTTCGAGCTCCAGCGCCTCCGCGTTCGCTCGCTTGAGCAAGTGAGACTTCTCCGAGCGAAGCAGCACTTCCGTGGTCGTCTCCGCGGTGCGGTCCCCTATCTCACGGACCGACAAGAAGCCCGTCACCCCGAGCAACACGAGCGGGATGAGGAACGCGACGAGAAGAATCGCAGAAATCTTGTAGAAGATCTTCATGCCACGTGCCGAGCCGCGCACTCGCGCTGCCCCTCGAGCTACCTAACGCACCCGAAATCCCAAGCCACCCGCTGAAAGCATACTCCAACCCCTCCCGGTTGCCCACGGCGCCTTGTCAGACCGCCGGGTCGAGAATGCCACGGAGCACGTCCGCCCGGTCCACAACCCCCATCAACCTCCCATCGTCGTCCACGATCGCAACCAGCTTCTGACCTCCCTCGATCATCGCCGCAACCACGCCGTAGACCGGGTCGTCCGGCCCCGCCTGCAGCACCTCCGTGGTCATCAGGTCCGCCGCCGTGCGCGCCACGGCGTGACGCTCCACCTCTCGCTCCTCCTCACTCGAACGCACAAAGGGCATACGGTGCATCAACGATCGCAACAGCGAGGGTTGCAGCGCGGGAGTCACGCGCTCGAGGACAGCCCTGTCCGTCACCAAGCCCAGCACCCTGCGCTCCGCATCGACCACCAAGGCCCGATTCAGACGCGTCGAAACCACCGCCTGCACCACGTCATGCAGCGACGCATCCGGATACACCGTCGGAACGTCTTGCCGCATCACCGCGGACAGAGGGCCGTCGCCTTGGAGTCCCTCCGTCCCCGCGCGCTCGTGCTTGCGCTGCCCAAAGTCCGCGACCGTCCGAAGCAAGTCCAGCCGGCTCACGATGCCCACAATCTCTCCCCGCCCGTCCACCACCGGCAACCGCTTGAGCCTCCGAAGCACCATCGTCTCCGCCGCCTCGCCCAAAGACGCGTCGGACGAAATGGTCACGGGCGGCGCCGTCATGATCTGCTCGGCTACCCGGTCCGGCAGCGAGTCGATGCGCTGTTGCTGCTCGGCCGGATCGAGACCCGGAAGCAAGGTGATGCGTATTCCAAGCTCCCCTCGAGCCACCACGTCCGAATGCGTGATCATGCCCACCACACGCCCCTGGTCGACCACAGGAACGGCCCGCACGGACCGGTCCCGCATGCGCACAATGATCTCCCGAACAGGCGTGTTCCTTCGCACCGTCACCACATCGCGCGTCATGACCGAATCCACGCACACGCCGTCGGACATGGGGCGCACCTGGCGCCGCGCAGCAAGAGCTACCGTCGTGGGCTCGACCGTCACCATACCCGGCGGCACCATGGCGAGAATTTTCGGCAAGAGCTGCTGGACGCGCTCCACCGTGTCGATCCACTCGATGACCAAGGGCAGGTCCCACGGGACCTCCGCCAGCCGCGACGAATGGATGCGCCCCGACGCGCCGAACCCCTCCAAACCCCGAAGCACTGTCACGCCCGACGCGTTGTTGCGTCGCAAGAAGTCGAGGATGGCGTGGCGTGCCGGCATACGCCCCACGCAGTCCTCCTCGCTCACATAGATGCGAACGCGACGCCCTTCGCCCTCGGCCCTCTCGAAGTCCGTGCTCATGATCCCCTCCCTGGGGACCAGAGTAGCTCCATCGAGGTCGCGCGTCTTACGAGAATTTGCCTGGGAGAGGGCGCGAAGGCGTCAGGGGAATACGACCCTGACCGGGTACCCCTGACTCGTGTTGGTCCCATCCCCGAGCTGCCCCTTTTCGTTCAAGCCCCAACACACGATCTCCTTGCCGCCGGAGACGATCGCGCAGTTGTGCTGCCAGCCCACGGCAACCCTTGATGCCCGAAGAGCTGTGCCTGGTCCAGCCAACACCTGCTTCGGAACAGCACTCGTGCCGCCTATCGAGCCCTGGCCCAGCTCGCCCTTGTCGTTCGAACCGAAGCAGTACACCACACGCTGGTTCTGATCGTCGCGACCGGCGACGCACGCATGGCGAAACCCACCATCCACGCTGTCGATGCCCTCGACGGAGGTAGGAATCGGTACCTCCGTGGGGCTGCTCCTGTCCGTTCCGCTCATGCCAAGCTGTCCGTGACTATTACCGCCCCATGCGTACACTTTGCCGTTCGTCGTGAACGCGTACGAGGAAGCGTCACCTGCACCGACGCCGCCCCACGACGCCGACACGGAAACAATCACGGGCACAGGAGAATTCTGTTTCGGCTCGCCGTTACCCAACTGGCCAGCGCCGTCGTCTCCCCAGCACTTGAGACCATCCACGCTGTCCGCACAGACGAACCCGGTGCCGACCGCCAGGTGCGGCCCGTTCACCTCCTGCACCTCCGTGGGGTAGACGCCGGGTGCGAACGACGCCATCGGCGCCCCAAAGCACAAGACCGTGAGGTCCTCTTCGAACACGCAAACCGTGTTCCACGTCCCCGCATCGACATGGTCAATCTCCGTGAGTGTGGGGCCAGAAGAAGGGGCGAAAAGCGCGAGGTTGTCACCCGTCCCCAACTGTCCCGCGCTGTTGTCGCCCCAGCATCGCAACTCCTTCGCCGCATTGACCACACACGTGGAGGACATCCCCAAGGAGACCTGAGCCGGACTGTTCAACTCCTGCACGCGCTGGGGACTCGTCGAGCTCGACGGGTTCGTGGACCCGATCCCCAGCTGCCCCTTCCCGTTGTCTCCCCAGCACCACACTTCCCCGTTCGAAAGAATCGAACACGTGTGGTTTCCCCCCGCGGCAAGGTCGACCACGTGCAAGCATTCACCGTCCTCGCAACCGATGCCGCACGCCTCTTCCGTCCACTGTCCTCCCACGTCGCATGTCTCAGCGACCTTCCCGTTGCATCGGGCGGCAGGTCCCAGCGTCAGGTCCTCCTCGCAGCCATTTTCCGGCTCCCCGTCACAGTCCCCCCACAGCAAATCGCAATAGGACACCGCGCAGGCCGTCCCGTTGCACTTGGCCGTCGCGTGGTCCAGCGTGCATGGCTCGCAGCCCTGGGGCGTGCACCCGAAGGCGGGGTCGTCCACCGCTACGCACTGCGAACCGCACGACTTCGCCGAAGCCATGCATCCCGCATCCCCGCCATCCTCGCTCCCACCGTCCTGCCCGCCTGTTCCTCCCGAGCCCCCTGATTGCCCCGCACCTCCCGCCACGCCGGACGCGCCCGCGTCCCCCGCGCTCCCCGACGCACCGGCGTCCCCCGCGCTCCCCGAGGCTCCTCCCCCCCCCGCCGACGCGTCGCTCTCCAGCCACGGCTCCGGTGGCTCGAGGCCCAGAACCCGGCTGCACCCGCCCAGCGCCCACGCGAAGCACAAGACCACTCTCACGCCTTTGCCGAGCATCAGAACGTACCTCCCGCGGACCACCCCAACGTCCCTGCCCCGACGAACGGCACCGCGTGCACCGATGCCTGCTCCCTCGAGGGTTCGCCGGAGACCACATACATCACCACCGCTCCCGCGAGCAGCACTCCCCCCGCACCGATCCCGATCGTCGACCACGCCGCGGCATCGATCGCGTCGTTGCGCAACGACTCCCCCTGCGGCTTGCAGCGGCTACCCTCGCAGTACGCATCCGAGTCGCTCTTCTTGCTCATCGCCTGAAGCCCGAAGTACGAACCCACCCCCAGCGCAACCAGCCCCACCCCACCGACCACGTACGACGCCGTCCGGTAGGGATCGCTCGCATCCGCTCCGGTGTCCGCGACACGGTCGCGTTCCGGCGGCGCCATCGGGGTCGGACCCACCGGGGTCGGCGCCACCACCTCCACGTCTACCAACGCCGGCACCCCAATCGCCTGCAAGTCCCCCTCCTTGCCCACCGTCACCGTCTTCGACCAGGGTTGCTTGCCTCGCGCGACCACGTGAATCTCGTGCGCTCCCGGGTCAACGGGCAACGGCATTCCCCACGCCGCACGATCGACAAGCTGCTCGCCGCGCCTCACCTCCAACCCCGCAAGCGTCGCTATCTCCTGCGGCACATCCACTCGAATGCGAGACAGCCGCCCCTCGAGCGCCGCGGCCCGCGCCACCGCCGCCTCGTACCGGTCCATTCGCCCCTCCGCCTTCGCTCGCCCCGCTGCTTCGCGATACGCCACCCACGCCGACGCCGTGAGCCCCCGTTGCTCCTGGCAGTACGCCAGCGCAAGCAACGTCCCCGTCGCCGGGTCCAAGCGCTGGCTCGCTTCCAGCTTGGGACACGCCTCGTCATAGCGCTCCGCGTCCAGCAACCCCTTGCCCTCCGTGAACAACGCCTCGGCCTGCGCGGACGCGCCCGACTGACCAAGCGCAGGCGCGCCCCACCCCTGCGCCACACCAAGCACGAGCACAACAACAGCCGCACGGCGAACCCCTCGCCCCGTCACCCTGGCTCCACCCTCAGCGTCGCTCGTCGATGAGTCCATCCAGTCCTCCCTTGGAACCACTCTTGGGCGTCGATGCCGGTACTGGGTCTGACGCTGGCTTCGCACCGCCCGTACCGCTCTTCGGTCCGGACTCCCCGGGAGTCGCGCGAACGCGCACCGGTGCCGTCACACTCGCAGCGGGCACCGAAGCGTCAAGACCCACGGAGGCCGCTGTCGATGCCGCATCCACTGCAGCAGGCGCCCCCGAAACCTGCGGCGGGACCTCCGACGCAGGGAGTGCGGAGACCGCAACCGACGACACCACGTCCGAAACCACCACCTCACCCCCCGGCGCCCGCGCCAAGGCCACGCCCAACCCCAGCAGCAACGCCAAAACGACCGCCGCGACGACCCCGTACAACCGGCCCCGTCCTGGCTGCCTCACCTCTCCGTCCCCCGTCGCAAGCGTCTTCGCAACGGACAGTTCTTCGAGCGACTGGGACCCACCTGCCGACGGTTGAACCAGGGATCGCACCTCGGGGTCGGTCCCGTAATAGCGCTGTATGCGAGCCCCCACGGCCTTTCCACCGTCGGACGCGAACCAGACGATGCTATCGACGAACTGGGCGACGGTCGCGGGGCGTTTGCTCGGTTCTCTCTCGATGCATCGATGAATGGCCTGCGAAAGCTGAGCCGGCAGGTCAGGTCGATGCGCCTCCACGGGAATCGGAAGCTTCTCGAGGATGGCGGCGAAGAGCTCACCCACGCTCTCTCCGGGGAACGGAGAGTTGGCCGTGAGAAGGTGATACAGAATCACGCCGAGCGCCCAGATGTCAGTCCGGGCGTCGACGTTCCGCGTGCTCCGGATCTGTTCCGGGGACATGAACGCCGGTGAACCCATCACCCCACCGGTCTTGGTCAGCACGCGCTGATCAGCGGTATCCGGGGTCGACACCTGCTTCGAGATCCCGAAGTCCAGCACCTTGATGTGGGATGACCCGTCGGGGCGAACCGTCCTAAACAGATTCGAAGGCTTCAGGTCCCGGTGCACGATGCCCGACGCGTGCGCCTCCGCGATGGCGTCACAAGCCTGCACGATGCAGTCGACCGCCTCTTGCACCGACAGCGGCCCCTGGCGCGCAACCAGGTTCTCGAGATCCTCCCCCTCGAGGTACTCCATCACCATGTAGGGCACCCCGTCTTCGAGCGTACCCACGTCCATCACCCGCGCGACATGCTCGCTCTTGATCCGAACGGCAGCACGCGCTTCACGCAAGAAGCGCTGTGCGAACTCCTCGCTCTGCGCGATCTCTGGCAGCAGCAGCTTGACCGCCACACGCTCGTCGAGATGCTCGTGCCGCGCGGCAACGACCACCCCCATTCCGCCCTTGCCCAAGACGCGCTCCACCGTGAGCTTGCCGGCAATGACGTCTCCAACTGCAACAGGCGTCGTGCTCATGGGGTTCTGGGTGTCTCATCGTAGTACAGGCCCATGCGCGAGGGTATGGTCCCGTGGTTCGCACGTCGCAAACTTCAGGAAACAACGGGAAGCAAGCGTGCCGCTTCGGGACCTCGGGCCACATCGACACGGCAGCACCGTCCGTCGTACCCTGCCCTGCCCCCACGACCGCCACCGGAGGACACAGACCCCATGGGCCACGCGTTCGCCACCCATCCCCTCCTGCTCGACGGCGCCACCGGCACCGAGCTCGAGCGACGCGGTCTGCGCACTCGCCTGCCCCTCTGGACGGCCACCGCGGCTCGCGACGCTCCCGGTCTGCTCCTCGCCATCCACCAGGACTACGTCGCTGCCGGCGCCGACGTCCTCACCGCCTGCACCTTCCGAACCACCCACCACACACTATCCAAATCGGGACTGTCTTTCGAGGCAGCGTGGCTCACGCGCGAGGCCGTGGAGCTCGCCCGGAGCGCCGCCTCTTCCGCCCACCGCAGCGTGCTCGTCGCTGGATCCATCGGCCCCCTCGAAGACTGCTACGCCCCGGACCTTACTCCCGATGCTGCCACGCTCGAGCGCGAACACGAAAGCCACGCGACCCACCTCGCGGAGGCAAACGCCGACGTCTTGCTCGTAGAATCCATGCCCACCGCGCGCGAGGCCGCCATCGCCACCCGGGCCGCCACCCGCACCGGCCTGCCCGTGATCACCTCCCTTCTCGCCCGCCCTGGCGCCCAGCTGTACGACCGTTCTTCTCTCAGGATGGCCCTGGCGACGCTGGCCTCCCTCCCCGTCCGCCTCGTCGCCGTCAACTGCTGCTCCATCGACGCGTGTAGCGACGCCATTCCAGTTCTATCCGAATACGGTTTGCCATTCGGCGTCTACCCGAACGCGGGAGACCCCGACGGCTCCTTCGGGGGCACCCCCGAACCCCTCGCGCCCGAAGCCCTCGAAAAGGCCGCACGACGATGGCTCGAGCAACGTGCCTCCCTCGTCGGGGGATGCTGCGGCACGGAACCGAAGCACATCGCGCGGCTTCGCGTCGTCTTGCACGACATGTTCCCTTTCGAGGAAGGTCCCCTCCATCTGCCGTGACACGTGTGCCGGCTTCTGCCAGGCTCCCGCCGCCGAGCAACGAGCGAGCCCGAGACCCACGTGACACGAATCCCTCCCCATGAGCGACCCGAGGTCGCAAGGCCCGATGACGTCGACGACGACGCCGTGCTCTCCGTCTTCCGCGTGCCCAAGGAGATGTCCGGCATGCGCGCCGACGTGTTCCTGTCCACCCAGCTCAAGAACACGAGCCGCACCCGCGCCAAGGTCATCGTCCTCGCCGCCGCCCGCTACCTCGACGGCTCCCGCGTGAAGCCCAACACGCGCCTACCCCCCGAACAGTACATCGCGCTCTGGCGCCCTCCGTGGGACGAGACCGAGGTCCCCCGCGACATTCCCATCCTGTTCCAGGACGACCACCTGCTCATCGTCGACAAGCCCCCAGGCCTGCCCGTCCATCCCTCCGCCAGGTACTACCGCAACACCGTCGTCAAGATGCTCGGCGAGCGCTTCCCCTCCGAACACCTCGTGCTCGGCCACCGCCTCGATCGCGACACCAGCGGCGTCCTCGTCCTCGCTCGCACCTTCGAGGCGGACCGCCGCATCAAGAAGCAGTTCAGCAACAAGGTCGACGTCCACAAGGCCTACCAGGCGATCACCTGGGGCTGGCCCACCCCCGACCAGCAACGCGTCGATCACCCCCTCGAGCGAGACCCCGACTCCCGCCTGCGATGCTCCATGCGCGTCGCCGCGCCAGGCACCGGTCTGCACGCCGCCACACGAGTCTCGGTCCTCACGAAGTACCGTCGCGACGGCCAACCCTATGCCCTCGTTCGCTGCGACCTCGAGACCGGAAGGCAGCACCAGATCCGGGTGCACCTCGCGTCCCTGGGCTGCCCCGTCGTGGGAGACAAGCTCTACGGTCCGGACGAACAGCTGCACGCGAGGGCATCCGATGGAACGCTGACGGCTGAAGATTTCGAGCAGCTGGAGCTTGCGCGCCACGCACTGCACGCCTGGCGCATGGAGTTCTCTCACCCGATCACGGGCGTGCGCCTCGAGGTCGTGGCTCCCCTGCCAGCCGACATGCTTGCGTTTCTCGAGGAGCTCGAGCCGGTCCGCGAAACGTGACGACTTCCCGCAGACGACGAAGGCGTTCGACGACCCCTCAGAGGCCGCGCGGCACGGTGTCCAGGTTCACCTGCGATAGCGCATAACGAATCAAGGCGCTTCGGTTCGCCTTCGTCAAGCCACGCGTCTTCAGCTCGTCGACCATCTCGTCCAGCTTGCCAAGGTCCTCCACGTACATCGAGATGCAGATGACCTTGTAGTGCGTCGGCTTCGCCGGCTTGGCCACGGGCTTTGCACGCAGTCTCCGCCCGTCGGGCGGTGGTGTGTAGAAGGCGCCCGAAAGCACGTCCTGCACTTCGTCCCCGTCGAGCAGATTCCTAGCCGCCGATCTGTAGTCACCCTGGTCCTGGCTCATGCCTTCGTCCTCCGTCACGCCGTGGCCGCAGCCGCCGTTGCCGTCGTTGCCGTCGTTGCCGCCGCACCTGCCGTCCCACGCAGCTGCGTCTCCCGCTCCTCGATGAGTCGATCCACCACCGCGCGATAGTCGTCCGCCGCTGTGGACGCACCCGCGTACTCGAAGATCGTCTGCCCGTGCGCGGGCGCCTCCTTGACCTTGATCGCCGATCGGATCGGCGGAAGGCAACGCTCGCCAAAGTGCTTCTGGAGCGTCTCCACCGCCTCCCGGCAGATGTTCGCACGCGCATCGTAGAACGTCGGGAGCACACCCCAGATCTTCACGGGATGGTGCAGAAGCTGGTTCACGTTGCGCACGGTCTTGATGACCTGGCGCACGCCCACCAAGGACAGGTAATCACACGCCACGGGTACGAGGACGTTGTCCGCGCACACGAGCGCGTTCTGGTTCATCAGCGACAAGCTCGGCGAGCAATCCAGAATCACGAAGTCGTAGCCCCGAACCGAAGGAGCCAGCCTGTCCCGAAGAACGCGGTCCCGGTTCTGCCGCCCCGCCAGATACAGCTCCGCCGCCGCCAACGTCTCGTTCGACGCCACCAGGTCCAGGTTCTCTCGCACCGTCTGGATCACCGTCTTGAGGGGAAGCCCCATCACCAACACGTGGTAAAGCGACTTGTCCGCGTTCTTGTCGAGGGAAACCCCCACGTTGCCTTGGGCGTCCGTATCCACGAGCAGGACACGGTGCCCTGCCATCGCCAGCCCCGCCGCGATGCTCACCGACGTCGTGGTCTTGCCGGTTCCACCCTTGTGGTTGAACACCGCAAAGATCGTGGCCGGACGACCGTTCGCGGCCTTCGGCGCGACCGGCTGCGTCCGCGCTTCGATCTTGGGGATCAAGCTGACCGGCTCCGCCGCACGCGGGGGCTCCTTGCACGCAACCTCCCGCGACCCATCCCCGGCCTCGCCTCGCGCGGCAGGAGGCTCGCTCGCGAACGAAGGTCGAAGCACGGGCGGCATGTCGGTCTCGTCGATCCCGTCCGCGTCTTGCGCGGCGAGCGTAGGGGCCGGTGCCTCCGCGGCGCGCACGTCCTCCTCGCCGAACTCCTCGTCTCTTGCCCGGTCCGCCATGTCCCCGAGCCGCACACCGCGCGCCTCGTCGAGCACCTGCGTTCGGCACTCCGATGAGCACGCGTACTTGCGACGGCCCGCCACATACAGGACCTGGGACACAAGCTGTACGCGAAAGTGCTTCCGACACGCGTCGCACGTGACCAACCCGTCGCCCCCTGCGGTTTGGCTGGTCTCGAGGCATTTCTGGGAGCAATAGAAGGAGAACCCTCCGTCGCGCTCTTCCATCTGGTAGCGGAACTGCACCTCGAACGAGGTGCCGCACACACTGCAAGACTCGGTCATCCTGGCCATGCGATCGTCCTCCGCGGCTGGCATTCGTGCCCATGCCGCCATGCCTTGTCGCTTAAACATGTGCCGATGGAAGTGGCCAACTTTTGACGTGGTAGAAACTGGGGGAGGCGTGCGGCCAGCCGTGCCGAAATCAACACGAAAACCAGCCAAGAAGCGCGCAGTTTGCTCAGTGACGGAAGTGCCGCTTGCCCGTGAACACCATCGCGAGCCCCGCCTTGTCGGCGGCCTCGATCACCAGATCGTCCTTCACGCTCCCGCCCGGCTGCACGACAGCCGTCACGCCGTGGGCCGCCGCTAGCTCGATGCCGTCGGGGAACGGAAAGAACGCGTCCGAGGCAAGAACCGTCCCACGCGCCGCGTCCCCGGCCTTCCGGCACGCAATCGTGACGCTTTCGACGCGGGACATCTGGCCCGCACCCACCCCGACGGTCACGCTCTCCCGCGCCAGCACGATGGCATTGGACTTCACGTGCTTCACTACCTTCCAGCCGAACGCCAGCGCACGCATCTCTTCGTCTGTGGGAGCCCGCTTCGTCACGACCTTCCCATGCTCGACCTCGCCCCGCGCCGTGGCATCGCGCTGCTGCACCACGATGCCTCCACCGATCCGGCGGTACACGTCGGACGCGTGGTCCGGCGGGAGCATCACCGCGCAATCGAGCAGGCGCAGGTTCTTCTTCTTGCGAAGCTTCTCGAGCGCCTCCTGGGTGAACCCCGGGGCGACGATACCCTCGAGGAACGTCTCCGCGAGAGCGATGGCCGTGGGCAAGTCCACCTTGCGGTTGAGCGCGACGATCCCGCCGAAGGCGCTGACAGCGTCTGCCTCACGCGCCACGCGGTAAGCCTGCTCGAGCGTGTCCGCGGTCGCCACGCCGCAGGGGTTTGTGTGCTTTACGACAACGGCGGCCGGCTGCTCGAACTCGCGCACGGCTTCGAGGGCCGCGTCGAGGTCGACGAAGTTGTTGTAGGACAGCTCCTTGCCCCCCGCGCCGAGGCTCTCGGCCATCGCGATCGTGCCGACGGAAGCGTTTCGGTCACGGTAGAAGGCACCGCGCTGATGCGGGTTCTCGCCGTAGCGGAGGTGATACCCGCGCTCGAACGGCATGGTGAGAAAACGCGGGAACAGCTCGGGCCCCTCCTCCGTCACGCCGGTCGACAGATAGCGAGCGATCGCGGCGTCGTAGGCGGCGGTTTGCGCGAACGCCTTGGCCGCCAGCTCCCGCCTCGTCTGTGGCGAGAGGTCGCCTGCCCGAAGCTCATCGATCACCCGGTCGTAGTCGCTAGGGTCACAAACCACGGCGACCCGCTCGTGATTCTTGGAGGCACTGCGCAGCATCGAAGGCCCCCCGATGTCGATGTTCTCGATGACCTCCGCGTCCGTCGCGTCGCCCCGTGCGACGGTCTGCTCGAACGGGTAGAGGTTGACCACGACCATGTCGATGAGCTTCCCGCCCACGCGGGCGAGGTCCTGCTCGTCGCGGCCGAGGCGAGCAAGGATCCCCCCGTGAACAGCAGGGTGGAGGGTCTTGACGCGCCCGCCCATGACCTCCGGGCTCCCGGTGTAGGCCTCCACGGGAATGACGGCGATCCCTTCGTCCGACAGGAGCTTCGCGGTCCCGCCTGTGGACAGGAGCTCGAAGCCGAGGTCGGACAAGGCCCGAGCAAAGGGAACGACGTGGTTCTTGTTGCTAACGGACAGAAGAGCGCGACGAGTTGCCATGGGCGGGCGGGTACCCGTCGAGGCCGCTGCCGTCAACCTGTTCCAGGGAGGGCGTGGATTTGCACGATTCGTCGGGAGTTTGGCGTCCCGCTCGCGACTGGGCGGGGGAAAGGGTCCGAGGAGGGGGAATTTCCGGCCGGACCTGCGTATCATGGGAGCGTCCGGTCGTATGAGCTGCTGGACCCTTCGCGAAGAGGATGACCAACGATGCGAAAGACTAGCTGGATTGTCATTGGCTTGGCGGCCTTCGCCCTGGCCGTCGGTTGCACGACCAAGAACGACGAGGATACAGGCCCCGCCAACGGCGGATCCTCGGGCGGAGGGTACACGCCGACGCCGAACGGGGTCGGGATGAACGAGCAGGAGGCGTGCGAAACGCTGCGGGACGCGTTCGACGAGCATGCGTCCCGCCTCGGGTGCACGTACACGCTCCCGGATTGCCCGGCCTACATCCGCGCGAGCCAGGCGCCTGCGTGCTCCCAGTATGACCAGGGGACAGTGAACGGGTGCGCGGACTTCTACGCGGGGTTCACGGCGTGTACCGAGTTCCAGAAGCGTCCTTGCCACATCATGAACATCGAAGGCAGCGAGCCGACCGGGTGTCCGGAGGACGCAGGCACAGCGGACTCGGACATCGAGACGGACGCCGAGGTCGAGACGGACGCGGAAGTCGAGACGGACGCTGAGGTCGAGACGGACGCCGAGGTCGAGACGGACGCCGAAGTCGAGGCGGACGCCGAGGTCGAGACGGACGCGGAAGTCGAGGCGGACGCGGAAGTCGAGGCGGACGCCGCGCCGGACGCCTGAAGCGTCGAGCTCACGTCCACGAAGACACCCGATCGGGGTGAGTCTGGTTCTGATCCTGAGATTAGATCGAAGCCGAACGCTCGTCCGGCCGTGGCGGGGCTGCAACCCTACGCGCAGAAGTCGTCGAGGCTGACCGTGTCGGCGTGGTCGAGGGCGTCCTCGCTGTCCTCGTCGTCGTCGGACTCCTCGGGCTTGCCGGAGTCCTCGAAGTCATCGGCGGTGAGCACGGGGAGGCGGCGCTTTCCCTTGGGGCCCTCGTCGATGTAGTCGCGCAGGTCCATCATGTCGTCGACGGCGTTGAGCTTGGCGAGGGCCTTGACCTCGAGCTGGCGGATGCGCTCGCGGGTGAGGTTCATGATGGCGCCTACGTCCTCGAGGGTGGTTCCACCGCGGTCGGCGACGTCGAGGGCGCAGCTTTCGTTCATCTCCCAGACTTCGAGGTCGGGGAAGTTGAGCTTGATGGCGCCGGTCTTGGAGGAGACGTCGATGAACAGGTGGTACTTGCAGGACACGAAGGGGCACGGGCGAGCGCCTTCGGCGCACTCGGCGCGGGTACGGGGCTTCCAGTAATCCGTTTCAGGATAGAGGAGGCGGCCGATCTCGAGCTCGCGCTTGGTCATGCGCTTGACGCTGATGGTGCGAGCGCGGACGTCGCGCTTGCGGCGAGAGCGACGCTGTTCGCGCGTCATCTGGAGGGCGAGGGCGCCGTCGACGCCATCGTTGGCCGGCTCCATGGTCAGGGACGAGGTTTCGGTCGTTTCGCTGATATTGTTGGTGTCCATCCGCCGTATCTCCAGGTCGTCCAGGTACTTGTTCGTGTTCTCAGCGCGTACGATCCTGCACTCGGACGGACACCTGGTCCGCACGGGCCGAAACCGCTTCGTTGTGGACCGGGGGGAGCAAGACGGAGGGGCAGGTTGTTTTCACGGACACGGTCCGAGAGACAACACGGGGCACCCCACCGGGACGGTCCCGGTCCACGGCAGCGACCCTAGGGTCGCGGGTATCGATGTTCTGGCCGCCGGAGCGTCAGCCCGTGGCGGCCTCCACTTCGAGCCCGACCTTGCGAACGAGGCGGGACTCGGCTTGCGCGAGTCGATCGACCAGCTGGTCGGCGAGGGCGCGGGCGAGGCTCAGGTCTTGAGCAACGGAATAGCGCAGGGGTTGGGAGTCGACCTTGTCGATGGCCGACTCGAGGGTGACGAAGACCTTGGACAAGGACCTGCGCAATTCTTCCAGGTCACCGCGAACGAAGAGCACGTCATGCTGGACCTGTTCGATGGTGAGGCCATCGGACAGCATCTCCTTGATTTGCAGGATCTGTCGGACGATGGTCGTGGGGTACATCCCCTGTGACCCGGCGTGCTTGCCTTTTCGACCGACGCGAACACTGCGAGGAAGCAAGCCAAGCTGCACCCACTTGCGGAGGGTGGCCTCGCTGAACTTCACACCCAAGGAAGCAAGGACGTCCAGGATGGATGCGGAGGAGATTCCGCGAGCATATTCTGCTTCGAGACGCACCAATACGCTCTGGTCGATACCCCCGACACCCACGACAAGACCTCCTTACCCCTAGATAGGCGAGTGACCCGTCCGAGCTGTTTGGCGGACACGTCCTCGCGCCGTTCGGGACGCCATCCAGCGGTTGGCGGGTCGTCCTTTCGGCTCTTCCCCGGGAGCGATGACCCCCGAACTCGATGAAAGGACCCTACACGCTTCAATGTATTCTAATCAACAGCTCGGCCCATCAATTTTTAGGGACGCGATCGAGCGCGCTCCATGGAGTGGAATCTGAGCATAAGTGAGGACATTTTTTGTCACACACGCAGACGCGGATCGATCACGATCACCCTTCAGGCAATGAGTTTTCGCGAGCTGAAACCGGGACAATGGACACACAGGTTCACACTCCATGCCCCCCCATACCACACGCTATTTCGGTAGCCAGATATCCAACCCATTACGGAAGTTCGCCCCGTTTCCCCCGCCCAACCCACACCAACTGCTGCACAAATTTTCCCCATTGACACCCCCCTCCAAGTCGCGGGTGTCCCCCTCCACGCCCCCTCGCCCCCCGTTCCCTGTTCAACATCCCCCCTTCCTTCACTATCCTTCCCTGTCGTGTCCCCCCCACCCATCGCCCGTGACGTCACCGCTCGCGGCATTCGCACCCGCATCCTGCAATCCGGATCCGGTTCCCCCCTCGTCCTCATCCACGGCTTCCTCAGCAACCACCATACCTTCGACGACGTAGCTCCTGCCCTCGCTCGGTCCTTCCAGCTCGTCACCGTCGACCTACCCGGATCCGGTGAGAGCGAGAAGCCCCCGCCCAGCCGCTTCGACTACACCATCGAGGCCTTCGCCGAAGTCGTCACCGACGTCATCGCCGCGCTCCAGATCGGACGCTGCCACGTCGTCGGCCACGGCCTCGGCGCCGCCATCGCTCTCACTCTCGCGTCCGAACACCCGGAATTCGTCGACCATCTCGCCCTCGTCTCCCCCGAGATCTACCCCGGCCCGCTGCCTCCCCTCACGCGGATCATGCGCCTGCCCCTCGCCGGCGGCGTCCTGTTCAAACAAGTCCTCGGACGCTCGCTCTTTCACTCCCTCTTCCTCAAGCACCTGTACGCCCCAGGACACGTCATCCCCGCCGAGCGCATCGACCTGTACTACGACGCCTTCGGTGAACCCGCCGCACGAGAGAGCGCATTCGCCGTACTGCGCGCGCAACTGGACATGCGCCCGTCCATCGCCCGGCTGACTCGCATCAAGTCCCCCACCCTCGTGCTCTGGGGCCGCGCCGACCGAAGACTCTCCGCAGAGTTCGCCCCCCGCATGGTCAGGCAACTCCAACTCGCTTATCTCGAGTACATCGACAGCGGCCACTCCCCTCACGAAGAGAAGCCCGACCTGTTCGTCACCTCCCTCGAACGCTTCCTGCACGATCAACGACAATGACCCGGCCTCCCTTCCTCGACCGGTTCCTGCACAACCGCGCGGCCATCGCGGGCTCCCTGCTCGTCGCCTCGCTCCTGCTCTTCGCCATCGTTGGCCCCTTGCTCGTCTCCCACGACCCCAACCTGTCCAACTTCTCCTCCGGTCGCGGACACCTCGGCCTTCCCGCCCCCCCCAGCTCCACGCACCTGCTCGGCACCGACACCCTCTACCGCGACCTGCTCGCTCGCCTCCTCGCCGGCGCTCGCATCTCGCTGCTCATCGCCGCCCTCGCCACCACCCTCGCCATCACCGTCGGCTCCCTCGTCGGACTCACCGCCGGCTTCGCTCACAACTCGCGCCTCTCCGCCCTCGATGCCTTGCTCATGCGCACCGTCGACGCCGGCCTCGCCTTCCCTTACCTCCTGCTCGTCATGGCCCTCGGCGCCGTGCTCGACCGCGCTGACATGTCCACCATCGTCCTCGTGCTCGGACTCACCGGCTGGCTCGGAACCTCCCGCATCGTACGCGCCAAGACCATCCAGATCCGAAACCTCGACTTCGTCGTCGCCGCCCGCGCCCTCGGCCAGAACCCCGTCACCATCGCTGCGCGCCACGTACTCCCCAACATCGCTGGCCCCATCATCGTCACCGCTTCGGCTTCGATCGCTTCCATGATCCTCGCCGAAAGCGTCCTGAGCTACTTGTCCGTCGGTATCCAGCCCCCCACCGCGACCTGGGGTCGCATGCTGCGCGAAGGCCAAACCTTCTTCACCGCCGACCCTCGCCTCGTCGCCGCCCCCGGTCTCGCCATCCTCGTCGCCGTCCTCGCGTTCAACCTCCTGGGAGAAGGTCTCCGTGACGCCCTCGACCCGCGCACTCGCTAGCTCCGTCGCCTTGGTGGCGTCGCTGCTCGGTTGCTCCGTGCGCCTGAGCCCGCCCACGGGAGAGCCCCTCGACGGCCCTCCCCAGCGCGGCGGCACCCTGACCCTCTCGACCTTCGTCGGGATTCGCTCCATCGACCCCGCCGTGGCTTTCGACGAAGGCTCGGAGCCCATCGTTCGCCTCCTGTTCGCTCGCCTCTTTCGCGTGTCCCGCACCGGCGAGATCGAAGGAGACCTCGTCGAGAACCATCGCCTGTCCCCCGACGGGCTCGAGCTCACCATGGAGCTTCGGCGCGATGCTCGCTTTCACGACGGGTCCCCCGTGCTCGCCAGCGACGTGAAGCGCTCCTTCGAGCGTGCTTTTCACCCCAAGACCCCGTGCCCCGTCCCCAGCTTCTTCGATCGCATCGCCGGCTTCACCGCCTACCGCAAGGGCGACGCGACCGAGCTGTCCGGAGTGACGGTGCTGTCCGACCACGTGGTGCGCATCACCCTGCGCGAGCCCGACGCGACGTTGCTGCCTATCCTCACCCTCGGTACCACGGCCCCCGTCTGCCGCTCCGCCGGGCACGTGTTCGATCCGAAGTTCAACCAAACCGCGTGCGGCGCCGGCCCCTTTCGACTGGCCTCCTGGCAAGGTCGCGAAGCCATCGAGCTCCGGCGCCACGACGGTTACCACGGCGCATCGGCCGTCCATCTCGATGGCATCCGCTGGTTGTTTGGCGTTCCTTCCACGTCCCAGCGCTTCCGCTTCGAGCGCGGAGAGCTCGACATCGTGCACGAGCTGACCGCCGCCGACGCCGTGGCCTTCCGCGCGGACCCGCGCTGGAATCCTTTGGGTGCATGGAGCCGCCCGCGGTCCACACGCGGCATCTTCATGAACACCGAGCTGCCCCCGTTCCACGATGCAAGGGTTCGTCGCGCCGTAGCCCACGCCATCGACCGCGACCAGGTCGCAAGCCTGCGAGCAGGCCACCTCGTGGCCTCCAACAGCATGATCCCCTCCGGCGTCGTCGGGCACGATCCGTCCTTCCAAGGGCAGCATCACGACCTGCAGCTCTCGCTCGACCTGATGCGACAGGCCGGGTGGGCCTACGATCCGAGCTCCGACACCGGAGGCTATCCCGAGCCCATTGACTACTACTGCGCCGCGGACTCCTTCGACGTCGCCGTCGCCGAGCTCTTTCAGCAGCAGCTTCGTCGCATCGGCCTTCGCCTGCGCATCAAGGCCGTATCGTGGGCCGCCTACCTTGCCATCACCGGGCGTCGCAAGCAGGCGCGCATGGGCGCCGACGGTTGGTCCGCGGACTTCGACGACGCCAGCGACTTCTTCGACCCGTTGTTCTCTTCGCAAGCCATCCAGGAGGAGGAGTCGCAGAACCGCGCGTTCTATCGAAACCCGGAGCTGGACGCGCTGCTGGATCGCGCTCGTCGGGAGGTGCGTCCGGCCACACGACGTGACCTGTACCGCAGGGCGGACGCCATCGTGCGCGACGATGCTCCCTGGGCCGTGGTCTATGGCTTTCGCTACTACGACGTGCACCAGGGGTACGTGCAGGGGTACGAGCCGCATCCGCACGCCTATCTCGACGTGGCGCCCGTGTGGCTCAGCGCGGGGCGGCGGGACTTCGCAGCCCGGGTCCGTGGTGCGCCACCGATGAGTGTCAGCGAGCTCGCCATGCGTCTCTCTTCCCGGGGGGAGCGATGATGGGCAAGGCGCTTCGACGGATCGGCGCGTCGCTGGTCGTGGTGTGGGCCGTGCTGACGCTCACGTTCCTGGTCCACCACGCGCTGCCGTCGGATCCGGCCCGCGCGATGGCGGGTCCGCAGGCGCGCCCGGCAGACGTGGCCGAGATTCGGACCCAACTCGGGCTCGACCGGCCCTTGTGGTCCCAGTACGGGCGGTACTTGGGACGACTGCTTCGCGGCGACCTAGGGGAGAGCTTCCAACGGCACGCGCCCGTCAAGGAAATTCTCGAAGAACGCGTCTGGAACACCGCCAAGCTCACGGGCGCCGCGATCCTCCTGCAGGTCCTCATCGGCACTCTCGCCGGCTTGGTGGCAGCCTTGCGGCGCGGCACGTGGCTCGACCATGGCACGATCGCCCTCACCTTGGTGGGCATCAGTGCACCGACCTTCTTGACGGGATTGATCCTCCAGTACTGGCTGGCCTACCGACTGCAACTCGTGCCGTTCGATGGGTTCGGAGGGACCTTCACCGAGCAGATGCGCGCGATGGTTCTGCCCGCTCTCACCCTCGGACTGTTCGGCGCCGCTTTCTACGCACGCTTCGTCCGAGACGAGATCCTCGGCATCCTGAGCGAAGACTACATGCGCACCGCCAGAGCGAAGGGGCTGCCACGATGGCGAGTCCTCGTCGTGCACGGCCTGCGCAACGCCCTGGTCCCCCTCGTCACCCTCGTCGGGATGGACCTCGGGGCCATGATGGGCGGCGCCGTGGTCACGGAAAAGCTTTTTCGCTGGCCTGGCATCGGCGCCCTCACCGTCGACGCCGTCCTTTCCCGGGACGGCCCCGTGATCATGGGCATCGTGCTCGTCACGTCGGTGGCCATCGTGGCGGCCAATCTCGTCGTGGACGTGCTGTATGCCGTCCTCGACCCGCGCACGCGACGCCCGGCAGAGGGCTCGTAGCGCTCAGCGCCCGCCGAGCGCCGTGCACTCGCCCACGTAGGCTCCCTTGGCCTTTTGCGAGCACAACCGATACACGCCCCGAGCTTCCGCGCGCTTGCCCGCTTGTTCGTACGCGGCCCCCAAGACCAACCAACCGAAAGCATCCGTGGGGTAGGCGCCCGTATACTTCGTCGCCATCTCGATCGCGTCCGCCACCTTGCCACGCTCGAGCGCCCGCTGCGCCTTGTTCACCAAGGACTTCGGAACCTCCTCGCCCACGACGTCCCCAGCCGCATCTGCGGCCGGAGCGCCGTCCGGACCCACGCCATCGTGCTCCACCACGTCCAGCCCGCCGTCCGTGCCTTCCGCCCGGTCCCCCGGGGCGTCTTGCGCGGCGTCGACGAGCCCCTTGGGAACGACGGTCGTGACGGCCCCGGACGCGGTGAGCGGCGGCGAAACCTTCACGCTGGGGGTCGCGCTTTTCTCCGGTACCGCCACCGAGGAGCTCCAATCGACATTCCACAACCCGTAGATCGCGATGACGGACAACGCGCCCATCACGACAGCCACGACGCGCGCTGCGATGGCCTTTCGACGCGCTGCCTCCGGGTCGACGCGCGGACGATCGTCCTCGTCGTCGTCCTCTTCCCGCAGCTGACCGTCTCGGTCGAAGAAGCGCTCGGTCAGTCGATTGCGGGGGTCGGTGTCTTCCGAATGGTCTTCCTCGTCGCCGTCGTGTTCCTCGTCCTCGTCTTCCTCGTCTTCCTCGCCGTCGTCGTCTTCCTCGTCGTCGCCGTCGTCGTCGCCGTCGTCGTCGTCTTCCCCGTCGTCTTCCCCGTCGTCTTCCCCGTCGTCTTCCTCGTCGTCTTCCTCGTCGTCGCCGTCGTCTTCCTCGCCGTCGTCTCCAGGCTCGTTTGCAGACCGGCCAGGCTCCGGTTCTTGCTCGAGCGGCGAGACGGCCCCGGCGGCCGTTCCCTCGGCGAGCACAGGCGAACTCGGTTCCGGGCTGGCCTCGGGAGCACGCATGACATCCTCGCCGTCGGTCGCACGGGAGGCCGCTTCGTTCGCTTTCGCAAGGGCCGAGGCCGCTTCGGCCGCAGGCATCCCCGGGTTCGTCTGCGCGAGAGGATCCGTCTTACGCGACATGGCGAGGACGGGTGGCTCGGCCGTGTGCGCACTGTGGTCGAGGGTGCCCGGCACGGGCAGCGTCTCACGCTTGTCCTGCACCGCCAACGCACGCAACCCAGACTCCGGCGCCGGAGCCATGGGAGGCGGCGCGGATGACATGTTCGCCAGCGCCGAGAACGCATCGTCGAGGTCGTCGTCGATCCGCGGAACCCCCTCGGGGCCGCCGATCACCCCACCCGACGCGTGCTCCACCTCGCTCGCCGCCGTGGTGACCTGCTGACCGTCCGCAGGAACGAGGATACCTTCGAAGTAGAGCTTCGACACCGTCCCCAGTGTCGACAGGTCCTCGAACGGAGACTCGTCGATCACGTCCTTGACCGCCCGCCCCCCGTCGAAGAGGCGCAAGATCTTGTTCACCTCGTCCGGGATCTCGTGCAGGCGCTCCGTGATCTGGTCCACGTCCACATCGAGCTGCGTGGTCAGAGGGGGAAGTTGCTCGAGCAGCCGCGTCCACTCGTCCACACGCCGCATCCCCTCCATCAGCAACCCCTGGGTCGAGATGCCCACGTTGTCCACAACGTCGACCTGGCCGAACTCGATCGCGAAGTCGCCTTCGTTCCAAACGAGCGCACGATAGACCGCCTCAGCCCCCTGCAACCTGCCGAGCATGGCGTGAACGATCTGTCCGTCGCGGAACGAGATGACCGTCTCGTCGCTGCCGTGGGTGACATGGAGGACGCCGCTCTTGCGAGAGACCTCGAAGGTCTGGAGCAGGTCCACCACGCCCATGTCCAGGATGGATCCGGTGAAGCGGGTGCGTCCGGAAGTGGTCTGCCTGGCGGCGATGCGCTCCTTGGCCCTGCGGTTCAAGAGCATGTTGATGCGGGCGATGAGCTCGCGGACGAAGATCGGCTTGGTGAGGTAGTCCTCGACGCCAAGCTCGAAGCCTCGCACCTTGTCCTCCACGGACTTGCGGCTGGAGAGGAACACCACCGGAATGGCGGCCCACTCCGGCTTCTCCTTCATCCGCTTGACCAACCCGAAGCCGTCGAGCCCCGACAGGCGGGTATCAGTGAGCACGAGGTCTGGCGCCGAGAGCTCGATCTTCTGCAAAGCATCGAGCCCGTCGTCGGACGTGGTGACCGTGTAGCCCGCCTTCTTCAGGCTGACTTCGAGGACCGTGCGCGAGTTGGGGTCCTGATCGACGAGGAGAAGCTGGAGCTTGGCCACGGATGTTGAAGGGAGAATGGAAGGCACGCGGGCGGCGTGTCAAGGGATGCGTCGATCGGCGATGCGATTGAGGGGGGGTGCGTCCTAGTTGGCCCAGGGATTGACGATTTCGGAGGAGGTGTGTGCGGGGGCGGTTTTCGTTGGTGGCGGAGGAGGCGGCGGGGGCGTCTCGGTCGGGGTGGAAGCTGGACGACGCGTTGGCGCGGTCGTCACGCGGGGGGGTTTGGGAGGGACGGCTTTCGAGCCAGCTTCCAGGGGAGCATCGACTCCCGCGTCCTCGGCCTTGGGCGAAGCCGCATCGGGAGCCAGGAGGCTGGGAGTAGGCGGCGCGGGGACGGGAAGACTCGGGGTAGAGTCGGAAGCAGCGCTGGCAACGACGGGCCCTGGCTGGGAGCGATGGACCCAGACGAGCGCGACGATGGCCGTGGCGAGGAGTACTCCGGCCAAACCGAAGGCCGCGATGGCCCAGCGGTAGCGGACGTCCTGCTCGGAACGCAGCGCACGGACGGCCTGGATCTCTTCGGTAGCGGGCAGCTCGAGCTCGTCGGCGAGTCGGAAGTCGGCGGAGGGGCGGGTGATGAAAGCGGCACGGGACGGTCTCACATCGAGGTGGTCGCCGGTGCCGAGTTCGACGACCTCTTCGATCTCGGCGACGAGTTCCTCGGCGGACGCGTAGCGATTTTCGGGCTTCTTTTCGAGGCAGCGGAGGGTGATGTCCTCGAGGGCGCCCAGCTCCCGGCAGGGGCCGACTTTCTCTGTGAAGCGCTCGGGGGCCATGAACATGTGCTTGGTAAGCACGCCCATGAAGGTGTCGGCCTCGAAGGGAACGTGGCCGGTGAACAGTTCGTACATGACGACGCCAAGGGCGTAGATGTCCGCGCGGTGGTCGACGGGCTGTCCGGAGGCCTGCTCGGGGCTCATGTAGTGGGGGGAGCCGAAGACCATGCCGGTGCGGGTGAGACGGGCGGAGCCGGCCACTTTGGCCACGCCGAAGTCGAGCAGCTTGACGAGGTCTTCGCCGGAAGCGGACTTGAGAACGAAGACGTTGTCGGGCTTGAGGTCACGGTGGACGACGCCTGCTCTGTGAGCCGCGCCGATCCCCGCGGCGATTTGGGTAAGCAGCCTGACGGCTCGAGCGGCCGGGAGGGGGCCGCCTTTCTGGGCCAGGGCGGAGAGGGGCTGTCCTGTGAGGTATTCCATCACGAAGTACGGGGAGCCATCGGGGAGCTCTCCGAAGTCCGTGATTTGGATCACGTTGGGGTGATTGATGGTCGCCGCGGTACGAGCTTCCTGGATGAATCGAGAGCAGAGCTCAGCCTCGCGTGCGAGGTCCCGACGGAGCACCTTGAGGGCAAACGACCGCTGAAGGGCGCGGTGCTCGACCCGGTACACCGTCCCCATGCCGCCCTCCCCGAGGGATTCGATCACCAGATAGCGGCCGTCGATGGTCTTGCCGATGAGCGGGTCGTCCGCGGACCGGAATGCGTCGGGGGCCACCTCGAGCGGCTCGCCGTCGAAGGGGCAGAACGCCGCGTCGTTGGTGAACCTCTGGCCGCAGAGCTTGCACCGTTTGGCGGTCAACGTGATGGTATCTCCGGAACCCACGCAGGGAGTCTAGATCAAAACCTTGTCGGGATCGTGCTTTGGCGAGCACGTCGCAGGAGTTGGGGAGAAGACAGGAGAGAGGTCAGGCAGCTGGGGTGCCGCAGTTGGCGCAGAATCGGGCGGCGGAAGCCAACTCGGTCCCGCAGCCGGAGCAGAACTTCTTGGCGGGCGCGGCGAGTGGGGCACCGCACTCTGCGCAGAACCGCCCCACGGCGACGTTGGCTGCGCACTTGGGGCACGTGGTGGTTCCGCCCGCGGGGGTGGGCGCCGCGGCTTGGGGATGGGGAGGAGGCTGGCCGTACTGTCCCTGGGGAGGCGCCATGTTGGGCTGGGGGTACTGGGGCCCCTGGGGCTGAGCCATCTGACCGGCCATCATGCCCGCCATGCCGACGCCCATGGCCATTTGCGCGCCGACGGCGGCCATGCCGGTATCCGCACCGCCCTTGGCCATGCCTTCGCCCGCGCCCATCATGGCCTTGCCACCCGCGTAGTTCTGCCAGTTGCCTGCGACCTGCTGCACGTAGCGAGAGTCCTGCTGGAAGTCCTGGTCGAGCTTGTGCTGGCGCGCTTCCGCTTCGGCCTTGGCGATGCGGACCCCGCGCTGCGCCTTGGCAACTTCCGCCTGTGCTTCGATGAGGCGCTTCTTCTCCTCGGGGTCGAAGTTGATGTTGAAGTTGCCCATCTGCAGCACCTTCACCCCGATGTCCTCGAGGCTTGGTGCACGGTCTACGAAGCGCTGCGCGAGGACCTGGGTGAGAGCGACGGCTTGCACGATGCTCTTGCCCTCGGCTTCGCAAAGCTCGCCGATGACGGTCTTGACGCCGAGGAAGAACAGGCCTTTCACCCACTCGAAGGTCTGGTCGTTGTCGCCCGCGGCGGCCTGGCCCGTGTAGGCCACGATGAACCGAGCCGGGTCGACCACCACGAGGGAGAACTTCCCGAACATGCGGGGCGTGCACATCTCCTGCGTGAGCGGGTCGATCATCATCCCGATCGGCCCCCCAAAGGGGATGTCACGCACCGGCTGGGTCTTCACGAAGAAGATCTCCGCGATGAACAGGTTGCCCCCCGTGTACTGGTTCACGAGGTTGTTCAGGAACGGGATGTTCTGGGTCTGCAGCGTGTGCCGCCCGGGAGGCAGGACACCAACGACCCGGCCGTCCTTGAAAAACACCGCCGCTTCGTCGGAGTCCACGGTGATCTGCGACCAGAAGGGGATGTTTTGGTCCGGGTGCTTGTAGACGACCAGTTGTTTGAGCTCGTCCGGACGAGCGAGCATCATCTCTTTGACGCCGCCCTTTACGAAATCCATGATCCCCATGCGTTGCCTCCAGGTCGGTGGGCGCTCAGGTTGCGCTTGCCTCTTGTGTGGGCGCTCAAGATAATGCCTGCGAGTCGCCTCGGCAATGCCCAGGCAAGCAGGAACGCGTCGAATGAAGTGGATCTCCCCCCCTTCGGCACCGACGGCCTGACGCACGACGGAATGGGGGGGGGCCCGCCCCCCCGTCTCGTGGCACGCTCCTTTGGGAAACAAGACCATGGCTACACCGATCGACATGTCACGCCTTCACCCGATGGCACGGAAAGCGCTGGACTCCGGCGCTCCGGAGAAACTGAGGGCTGGCGCAGCCCGCGGTTTGCTACCAGGCCTCCCGGCCGCCGACGTCGTCACGGTCGTGGCCCTGCTGTGCCAAGACGCGGACCGCTCGATCGCAGACACGGCCAGCAACACCCTTACCAAGCTCCCACCGACGGTGCTCGACGGGGCGCTCGGTTCCGAGTTGCCGGGCCCGGTGCTCGACGCGCTTGCCCGCCACAACCGGGGCCAGGATGCCCTCCTTGCCCGCCTGCTCGACAACCCAGGCATCGAGGCGGAAACCGTGGCCTTCCTCGCGGAGACCGGGACGGAAGCGCTGTGCGAGCGCATCGCCGTCAACGAACAGCGGCTCCTGAAGCACCCCGTCATCGCGGAAAAACTCTACATGAACGAGAGGGCGCGGATGTCCACCGCGGACCGCGTTCTCGAGCTCGCCGTGCGCAACGGCATCGAGCTCAACATCCCCGCCTTCAAGGAAGCCGCCGCCGCCATCCAGGACGAGCTCATCGCCGAACCCAGCGAGGAGCCCTCCCCCGACGACATCCTCTTCCAGCACGTAGGCGTCCTCGCCGCGCAGGCCGGCATCGACCCGGAAACGGAAGACGTCGTCGAAGTCGACGACGAAGGCAACGAGGTCCTCAAGGCGTCGGTCGAGCCCATCTGGGTGCAAATCGGCAACATGACCGTGAGCCAGAAGGTCCGCCGGGCTCTGCTCGGGTCGGGCACCGAGCGCATGCTGCTCGTCCGGGACACCAACCGTCTGGTGGCGGCCGCCGCCATCCGCAGCCCCAAGATCAAGGAGAACGAGGTCGCCCAGATCAGCGCCAGCCGTGCCGTATCCGACGAGGTCCTGCGCATCATCGCGACCAACCGAGAATGGACCCACAGTCACCAGATCAAGTACAACCTCGTCTGCAACCCGCGCACCCCCTTCACCTTCGCCGCGCAGCTCGTACTGCACCTGCGTGAACACGAGCTCAAGGCCCTCGCCAGGAGCAAGAACGTCACGGGTGCCGTCGCCCAGGCCGCCCGCCAGCACCTCATGAAGAAGCAGAAGCGGACATAGCGGCGCACTACCCATGATGCGGCAGGCGGGGGAACGAACGGCATGAATTTCACCGACTCGAGCCATCCCATGCGCTCCCTGCCCACCGTCGAAGACTACCTGAACGTCACTGCCCGCCCGGTTTGCATCGAGGAATCCGGCCCCGGCGCGCCTTGTGCTCTCACCCGCCGACTCGAAGCGGCCGCGCCCTGGATCCACAGCGAGCCGCGCGAGGGCCCAGCCCCTCGCACCCTCACCTTGTGCGGCCCCTCCCCCCATGGTGCGATCCGCTTCGTGGGTGACCTCGAGAATCGCATGGTCGAACCCCTGGTCCTCACGCTCAGGGCCCTTGGCACGGGCCAGGTCGACCTGGATACGCCCGCAACCCCAGTGTTTCTCCGCGATCTGCAGCGCATCATCCACCTGCAGCTCGTCGTCTCCGTCTCCTGCCCGTTCTGCCCCGCCTCCGCCGCCGTCACCCTCCGCCTGGCGTGCGTCTCCGACAAAGTACACGTCGATGTCGTTCGCGCCGACGTGCCCGGTGCGCCCCGGGTCCACGCCGTCCCGACGCTGCTGCAAGGGACCCGGATCGTGGCGTCGGGACCGATGCACGAGATGGCCTTGGTCGAGGCGCTGCTGCGTTAGGCTCCCGTCATGCGCGCCGCGATCCTTGCTCTGGCCGTCGTCGTGGGTTGCCAGGATTCGTCCCGATCCCCGACGCACGATCGAACGGTCCCCGCCATCGCATCGGCATCCCACGGACCGGGCCTCGAGCTCACGGAAGAGTGCCTGGCGCTTCGGAGCAAGTGGGACCGCGACGTGGCTCGCTTCGCGGGAAAGCCACAGACTTGCGAGCGGAACGACGAGTGTGATTGTTTTGGGGGGCCTGTCTGCCCGAACGCCTTCGTGTCGGTCTGCCCGGGGCCGGTTCGCGCGGATGTCGCGGCGGACCTCGTCCCCCACATGCAGGCGTGGATGGCCAAGGGCTGTCCCGTGATCTGGTCCCCCCACCAGTGCGAGCCGGCGTGCGTAAAGGGGCGGTGCGTGTCCGTCCGGTAGCAGGAATCCCCTGCACGGGCCGTCCTTCGGGTGCTATGAGCCCCCCATGCGTTTCCCTCGAATGCTCGCGCTGTCAATCCCCCTGCTGCTCACGGCTTGCGGCTCCGATAGCGACGACTCCTCCCCTCCCGGGCAGGACGCGGCCACAGACTCGTCCCCCACGGAAGGCGGGCAAGACGCCGCACCGGACCAGGGGCAGCCCGACACCGAGCCTGCGGACACGGGTTCGCCGGACGCGGGATCGGACGCGGGCGAAGATGGATCCCTGTCAGACGCGCAGCCGGACATGGGCCCGGACGCGACAGCCGAAGAGCAGGCCCTGCAGAGCTATGCAGAGGCGTTCTGCGACCTCATGAACCGATGCGCGCCGTTCATGGTCAGCTATCTCTACGGAGACGAGGCGACGTGCGTCGCGCGCTACGTGGCAGGGGGACGCACGGCGGTGCTCCCGGTCGCGAGCGGAGTGAACAAGACCACGGCTGACGTGGTCTCGTGCGCGACCGCGATGACGTCGATGACGTGCGCTGAGCTGTATGCTGGTGGGCGTACGACGGCGTGTCCAGCCATCCCCGGAGCGCTTTCGGAGGGGGAAGACTGCTTCACGGATCTGCAATGTTCGAGCGGCTATTGCGACCGAGCGGGCGACTGCGGCACGTGCGCACCGAGCATCGGTGTCGGCAGCGCGTGCGAGTTCGCGAACGACGGCTGCGCTCCGGGGCTGATCTGTCACGCTGCGACGATGGCGGACCCGACCACCTGCAAGGCGGGCGCGGAAGAGGGGGAGACCTGCGGGGCGACCGTGATTTGTCAGGGCAACATGGCGTGCCTCGACGGGGTCTGCGAGCAACCGGGCGGGCTCGGCGATTCCTGCGACGGGTCGGCCGGCTCCTGCAACGGCTTGCTCGGGCTGCGGTGCAGCAGTGGGACCTGCGCGGCGGGCACCACGACCGCGGAGGCCGGAGAAACCTGCGGCCTGCAGGGAAACACGTACGTGGCCTGCAGGGGCACGAGCTACTGCGACGTCGCGACCAGCAAGTGCATTGCGAAGCTTGACGACGGTTCGCCCTGCGAGCCGGGAAGCACGAACACTTGCCTGTACTTCGCGAGCTGCGAGAACGACGTCTGCACCGTAGATTCGGAGCCGACCTGTCCGTGATCGGATAGCCTAGTCCCAGAAGAAGCACTGTTCGAAGAACGTGCTTGGGTTTGGGACTTTCCGAGCCGAAGGCGAGGCGTTTTGGGGTGAGCTGCGGTGAGCGCGGCGAGGGGGCTTTGCGAAAGTCCCCTTAGAAAAACCTAGGCCCAAAGCAGCGCGGGCCGCTTGATTTGGGCCTAGTCATCCTCGGTGTCCAGCCGGGATGGCTGCACTTTGACCCGAGAGAACTTGCGTATTTCCACCTGACCCTTTGGCGCGCCGCGTGGCTTGCTGACGTCGGACACCTGGCAAACGTGCACCTCGACCCGAGGAGCGCCGCGCGCCTTCGAGTACCAGGCGGCAAGCTGGGCAGCTTTCTCGACGACTTCCCTCGGAATGTCGGCCCCGTCCGGGTTGCGGATGACGACATGGCTACCGGGGGTTCCGCCCGCCACGTGCAGCCATCGGTCGCACTTCTCTGCGACGTGGAACGTCAGGTGGTCGTTGTCTTCATCGCCGCGGCCGACGAGCACTTCCCAGCCATCGATGTCCACGGTCCGAAAGGGGCGCCCCTTGCTGCTCATGGGCGCTTGGTAGGCGAAAGGAGGGGGGAATGGAAAGGGCAAAAGCGGGTGGTGCGGTGTGATAGATTGCCCGTGTTCATGAAGAGACCTTTCGCCCTCGCTGTGCTGGGACTTGGGGTTGCTCAGGTCGCTGCTTGTTCTCTGGACCGTGAGGGGACGGGCGTGGCGCCGTCGGCCGATGCGGGCGTAGAGGCGGCAGGGGGTGTGGGCCCTGGGGGCAAGGGGGGAGAAGGCGGGTTAAGCGGGAGCGCGGGAAGCGCTGGGGCACCGGGGGGAGCGGGTGGCCAGGGCGGGGTCGCTGGGATAGGCGGCATGGGAGGGCACGCGGGGGAAGCAGGCACTGCTGGGGCCGCTGCGTCGTCGGGGGCAGCAGGCATGGCGGGAGAGGCAGGCGCTGCGGGTTCGTCGGGTTCGGCGGGTTCGGCAGGCACGGCCGGCGCTTCGGGCACCGGCGGCACAGGAGGCAGCACCAACGGCTTCGCTGCCTTCCGGTACCGAAGGAAGCTGACCATCACGGCCCAGACCGCTGTCCCCCACGAGTACTCCGTTCCCTTCACCCTCGACCACGCCGCCCTCTGCACCGCCGGCAAGTCCTTGCCCTCGGGCCGCGACGTGCACGTCGCACGTTGGACAGGGACGACGTGGGTCGCACGGGACCGTGTCCTCGGCCTCGAGTCCACGTGGAACGAACAAGCCACTTCGGTGTGGTTCCGACCCGCCCTCCCTGTACCGGTCGGGCAGGACGAGTCCAACTACGTCTACTACGGCGACCCGGCAGCGTCCGTGCCGGCAGAGGATCTCACGCGCGTCTTCATGTTCGTCGAGGACTTCGAGTCCGGAACGCTAGACCGCTGGACGCCAGACGGGTCCGGCTACTGGAGCGTCGCCACGGACCAAGCGCGCAGCGGCCAGCATGCGCTCAAGGCGGGGCCGACCACCGAGGTCGGGCGCATGATTGTCGCCACGGAGGTGGACCTTGCCGACATGGCGGTCGACGTGTACTGGCGCATGTCGCAGGTCGCCGAGATGGATCTGGCGCAGGCCCTTCGCGTGGTGACGTCGACGGGCAGCCACTACGAGACGAACCTCGAAGGCACGCCGGGGTGGGACATCGCAAAGATCATCAACGGTGGCTGGACCGAGATCGTCAACCAGCCCTCCGGACAGAACCCCCAAGCCAACGTGTGGACGAGGGTCACGATGACCATCGCGGGGTCGACGATGACCGTGTTCCGCAACGGGTCGCAGATCGTTCCGTCCGCAGGGACGACGGAAATGGGGGGAGAGATCCCGGGCGGCGCGGTGGGCTTCCGTGTCTGGCGGGTACCGAACGGGCAGGCGTGGTGGATTGACGACGTGCGCGTGCGCAAGCACGTCCGCCCGGAGCCCGAGGTGACGGTGGGCCCCGAAGAGGAAGCCCCGTTCGCGTCGTTGTAGTCCGGCCCCTCGGTCACGTCGGCCCAAGCAGCAGCCAGACCAGCCCGAGCGCGACCACCGCAGACGCAAGCATGACGGCCACGACCCGTAGAACGAAGGCTGTGGACATGGCCTCGCGGGGTCTTCGCATCCGGGGGGGGAGCGGCAGCGACCGGTGCTCGTGGTCGACCGCGGGCGCAACCGTGTCATCCAGCGCGGCAACCGGCGGCGGCGAAGCCCGGTGTTCGGACCGGGTCCCAGGCTCGCGGAAGCGGGCGTCCACCAACGTCACGGCGTAGCGCTCCAGACTATCGACTCTCGTGCGAGGGTGCTCGTTCGGGTCGTCCACAACGGTGTCATCGCGCTCGAAACCGGGGCGATCCACGACTTGGTCCGGAATGGCCTTGGGTGCATCCGCGCCGGGGAAACCAGCTTCCCTCCGGCATTCCTCGAGCTCCATGCGCAAGGTCGTCATCGATTGCCATCGCTGGTCGGGGTGTCGCGCCAGACACCTTCGCACCGCTTCTTCGGTCCGCTCGGATACACGCGCAGCGGCGTTGACATCGCGAAAGCGGGGCGTGGGCATGCTGAGACGATTGATGAAGATCTCCTCCAGCGAACCGGATGGAAACGGGGCGCGGCCCGTGAGCATCACGAACAGTAGGCTTCCGAGCGAATAGATGTCCGACCGTGCGTCGAGCTTTCTGCCGGCGACCTGCTCGGGCGAGCCATGCATGTACGAGCCAACGAAGTGGCCGGGCTTCGTGAGGTTGGATTCGCTAGCCGACGCGAGTCGCTTGCCCACACCGAAGTCGACGATCTTGACGGCCAGACTTCCGCCCGCGGTATCGACGATGATGTTGGCCTCCTTGATGTCTCGATGCACGATCCCGTGTGTATGCGCTTGCTCGAGGCCAGCGCACACTTGCACGGCCACATCGAGGGTACGCAGCTCGCCGAGCACGCCTGACTGCCGGAGCATGGTCTTCAGGGTGGGGCCTGCCGCGTATTCCATGACGATGTATGCCAAGCCGTTCTGCCCGACACCGTGGTCCAGACACCGGACGATGTTCGGGTGGTGAAGCGAGCGGAGGATTTTCGCCTCGCGAGAGAAGCGCTTGGCGACCGTGGCATCGAGGCCGGGAAGATCGGCGTGCATCACCTTGATGGCAACACGTGCGCCAGAGCGAAGACAGCGCCCTTCGTACACATGTCCCATGCCGCCGCGGCCGATCGGCCCCATCACCTCGTAGCGCTCCGCCAACATCTCGAGATGCGGCGGGACGGGTAGCTCGGGTCTCCTCCGTGTCATGGGCGCGTCACCCTCAGTCCGAGCAGTCGCGAGCCATAAGGTCACCGTAGGGCGAATTGCACCGTGATGACAAGCCGGCTTCCCTTCCCGGACAGGGAGGAGCCATGCGGAAGACCGGTTGGGCGGGACCCAGGGAAGGAGTTGTGCTTCGGTTCCACTTTCCGGTCCCCCGTGTCAGGTTCACCAGTTCCGGTCCGTTGGCTTTTCGTCAGCGCGATTCTGTTAGGCTCAACCGCTCATCCTGGTCTGAACGCAGAGAACCAGCCCGTCATGCGCTTCGCCCCCCTCGCCCTAGCCACCCTCGGACTCGCGTCCGTTTCGCCTGCATGCACCGCGACGCCGCCCACGCCGGCCGCGCCGACTCCGACGAGTTCGCCATCGTCCGGCACTTCCCTTCCCGCATCCGACCAAGGCAAGCTCGCGGTGGACATCGCTTCGGAGTTGTCTGAGGTGAAGCTGTACTGCGCGTCCCTGGAGCAGGCCCCGCAGCCCTCGCACTGCGTCTTGTGGAGCGAGGAAACCCTGGCCCCCACCGCGCCTTGCGAAGACAGCGTGAACATCACGGGCGATTGTCTCCGGGCTGTCTATCTTGGCGAGTCGCAGCCGACCCACACGGTGCGATTCGCGACGCTCCACGTACACCTCGCTTCTCGAACAGTGGTCGCGGTGGACGACTGGGTGTGCGGGCGGATGTCGTTCGCTGCGTGGAAGTCGTACCAAGCGAAGGTGCGGTCGGCCTCGACGGACGATCTACTGGAGTGCCCGGACGGTCCCTGAGCCCGTCTCGCAAGGTTGCAGCGTTCCGAAATCGCCGCCCCGTGACGCCAATCAGCGGTGCGGGTGCTCGTGCGGGTGCGGATGCGAAGGCTCTTGAGCCAAGGCCTGTGTCGCCACCGCGGGCACGATCCTGCCCACCAGCACGCCTCGCGTTCTCACGAGCTCGTCGGCCATCTTCTCCAGCTCGCGCGCGGGCCCCTGGGCCACGATGATCTCGAGGCATTGGCTGTGATTCAGGTGCACGTGCATCGTCGAGATCACCTGTCCGCCGCTGTCGTGCTGGATGGAGACGAGCTTCTCGGTCAGTCCGGGGATGTGGTGGTCGTAAACCACCGTGATGGCTGCCACGACGTGCTCGCCCCGGTCCCAGGCCTCGGTGGCCAGCTCGGCTCGCACGAGGTCCCGCAGCGCCTCGGAGCGGTTGGTGTACCCGCGTCGCTTCACGAACAGGTCGAAGCGCTCGAGCAAGTCGCCGGGCATGGCCACCCCGAACCGGACGGCCGTATCACGTGGAGCTTTGTCGGAGGAACGAGGCACGAGCCGTCCCCTCACTGCCCGCGTACGGCGGTCTTCTTGGGAGGCTCGACGAGGAAGGCCACGATGTGCTCACGCTGCTCGAACTCCTTGCGGTAGCGCATGGCGTCCCAGCGGTTCTTGAAGGGACCGATGCGCACGCGGTGCCAGGTCCCCTTGCCGGGCACCAGGGCGGATTCGACGTAGGCGTGGTGGCCGCTGCGCCGGAGGCGTTCGGCGAACTCGTTGGCGCGCTTGTCGGTACGGAACGAGCTGACCTGCAGCTGGAAGCCACCCGGCTGTCCCAGGGCCACGGCCTCGCCGGTGGGGTTCGATGCGGTCGCCGCGAGCGCGGTGAGCGAGTCTCGGGGCTCCGCGACCATGGGGCTCGGGGAGACGTAAGCCTGCGCAGGCATCGGCACCACGGGGAGCGTATCCCCAGCGGGGGGGGGCACCGTCGGCACCCCTGGCGGCAGGGCAAACGGCAGTCCCGACGAGGCCGAACCGGTCGGCCGGAGCGACGCCATCGCCGTCGTCGGGTTGGGCTCGTCCGACAGCATGGTCGGGAACTGCACCTGATGTCCGTCGAGGTTCGACGGTGTCTGGGTGTCGCCGGCCTTTTCGACCAGCGCGGCCAGCGGGTCGACCTCCGCATCTGCCCCCAGGTGCGGACGCTTGACCAGCGCGAACACGGCAAACACCAGGCACGCACCAGCTACGGACGCCAGCACCAGCGTTCCGACGCGCGACCCGCCGCGCCTCGAGTCGCTCTCCTGAATCTGGTCAAGGTTACGAAGACTGCCATGCTCCATGGGGGCCACTCCTCACGTCGCCCGTTCAGGCGCCGAAAAGTCCGGTGCATCGTCGCGATCCTGGGTATCGAGCCGCTTGTTGGTTCGCTTCGCAGCAAACGGCGCGGCCGACAGGTCGGCCGGCAGCGCGCCGCACGCGGCCAGCTCGCTGACGGCATCGGAGGCGGCAAGACGATTTCGTTCTTCGACACCCATGGGCTCGCTTCTTGGCTACCTGTTTCGCGCGGGAACGGGCAAGTTTGCGGTGCGTGGCAAGGGTCGCGACGGGTGAGAAGCCCATTCGACAACGCGGCGGAGCGCTGCTACGCCCTCGTTGTGTCCCGGTATGCCCTGCCCTTTCTTTTCCTGGCTGGCTTCTTCCTCGGTTGCTCGGAGGAGGAGCCCGTCCCTGTTGCGCTCGTGCTAGCCCCTGGGCAGGAGACGGACGCGTTCACGCGGTCTCCAGCCCCGGAGCGGCTGGTGTTGCACGCCAACTCGGTCGAAGGCGCGAGCTCTCAGATCCTCGACGCTCGCTGGCCGTCCGGCGCGTTCACCCTCGGCGCCCTGGACACGGATCAGATGGCGGCCTTCGAAGCGGAGGGCCGCGATGCGGCGGGAGCCACTGTGTTACGAGGGGCCACGATCTTTCATGTGCTCTGGGCGCTCGACGGGACGCCGCTTCCCGTGTTCATGGGACGCGTGGGAGAGACCTCCCGTCCGCCGGGGGTCCTTCCCTTCACCCATGTCGGCGGGTTGACGACCGTGGTGGACGCTCGATTCATCGTGTCCGCCGGGGGGACGGAAGCGCTGCGCGAGGACGGTACCGCGTCGGACCCCGCCACCTTCTCGGTCTACGATCTGGGTCAATGGAAGGCATCGAGCGCCACCGGGACCTTGTCGCGCAACCCACGCTCCATGGTGACGATCCAAGGGAGATGGGCCCTGGTGATCGATGACGCCGGGGCAAGCTGGTTCGACTTCGCGACGTTCGTGTCGACCGACGTGACCGCCCCTGATGGCATGGCCTTCTCGGAAGTGGCGGGGGGCCGAGTGCTGTACGGCGAAGAAGGGGAAGCGTACCTCGTGGGGCCTGCGCGGGAGGGGTCTGCTTCGTCCGCGGTGCTTCGTGTGGACTGGGAGGGGACCTTGACGGTCTTGCGCACGGGTTCGGAGCGCTCCGGGGTCGCGGCGACGTACGTGACGGGTCGGGGCTTGCTCGTCGCAGGCGGTCACGACACCGAGCCGGGACTCCTCCTTCTGGCGCCGGGATCCAGCACGTTTTCGCCTCTCGCCTACCCTGCGGACCCGGTCGAGGGCGCGACGGCGGCTGCCCTCCCCGACGAACGTGTCGTGCTCGCTGGAGGCGTCTTCGGCGATGCACCTGCCCCCACGCGCATACTGGACCTACGGTGCACGGCCCAGTGCGAGGCCACCGATCTCGGCCCCACCGTGGGCCCCGTCGGGGTCAACCATGGCTGGGCGCGAGCCACCCGAACGGACGAGGTGCTCGTCGTGGGGGCGGCCCCGACGGACGCGAGCACGACGCTCACACGGATTGGTGGTCTCCTCGCAACGCCGTTCGCCGAGCCGGTGCCGTTGCGGGAGCCGCGATCCGGGGCCGCTCCCCTCGCTCTTTTCGGTCGGGCCGTCGCGATTGTGGGCGGGCGCAAGCTCGCGGGCACGGGGGTCCCGTCCGTGGAGGTCTACATTCCGGAGTAGCCGAACCGACCCTGCCGGACCCGTTCGAGTATCCCATGATACGTCTGTAGAACGGCTCGATCCTGGGGTATTGTGGTTCGGTTCCAACGGATCAGATCCAAGCAAGATGGCGAACGGGGGTGGCGACATGACATCGGATGGAGGCGTGCGCAGGGGGTTCTCTACGAAGACAGGGGCTTCGGACGCGGTCGACGAGATCTGGGAGCAGACGTCCCAGCTGGACGCAAAGCTGACCGTGTTCTTCTGCTCGCCAAGCTACGACGTCGAGTCGGTGGCATCGCGGGTGCGCGAGCGGTTCGGCGATACCAACGTGATCGGCTGCACGACGGCGGGGGAGCTTGGGTCGGGAGGGTATCTCGATCGGTCCTTGAGTGCGTTCAGCCTCGGTGGGCCGAGTTTCGAGGTCACGACGGGACGCATGGACCGTCTTCGGCAGTTCGACATCCCCGACGGGCACAAGCTCGCGCACCAGATGCTCCACGAGCTACGCGCCAAGGGAGTGGACCCCGCCCCGAGAAACACGTTCGGGTTCTTGCTCGTCGACGGCCTTTCGATCCGGGAGGAGAACGTCACCAGCTCTTTGTACGGAGCGATGCACGACATCCCGCTGTTCGGCGGGTCCGCGGGAGATGCTCTCCGCTTCCAGCGGACGCTTCTCTACCACGGGGGTGAGTTCCGTTCGGACTGCGCCCTGCTCACTCTCGTCACGACCACCCGGCCCTTCGAGGTGTTCAAGACACAGCACTTCGTGGAGTCCAGTGACAAGCTCGTCATCACGGAGGCGGACCCCGCCAGGCGCGTCGTGATGGAGATCAACGGCGAGGTGGCCTCCCAGGAGTACGCCGACACGATCGGTGTGCGCCTCGAAGACCTGGGGCCCGCGGTATTCGCCGCGCACCCCCTCGTGCTCAGCATCTCTGGCAACTCGTTCGTTCGGTCCATCCAGAAGGTCAACGACGACGGGAGCCTGTCCTTCTACTGCGCCATCGACGAGGGGATCGTTCTGACGGTCGCCAAGGGCAAGGACATCGTCAACAACCTGCGCGGCGCGCTCGAGAACGTGCAAGCGAAGGTGGGCAAGCCGGACCTGATCATCGGTTGTGATTGCGTGCTGCGCAACCTGGAGCTCGGCCAGAAGGGGTACAAGGATACCGTTGGCGAGTTGCTGCGAGCCTACAACATCGTGGGCTTCAGCACCTACGGCGAGCAGTTCAATGCCATGCACGTCAACCAGACGTTCACGGGCGTGGCCATCGGAGCCTAGCGGCGCACGAACGCCGAAGGGGAGCGTGTGATGGGCGACGGATCGCATGAGGCTCGGATCGCGGAGCTGTCCGCGCAGGTCGACACACTGCAGCGCAAGCTGGACAAGCAGAAGAAGATCAACAGCGTGCTGATGAGCCGCGTGGAGCGGAGCATGGACGCGCAAGGCGACGCCTTTTCTCTGTTCCAGACGGCGATTTCGCTGGAGGCCAAGCTCAAGGAGCGGACGGCGAGCTTGCACCAGGCGATGCAGGACCTCGAGCAGACCAACCGGGAGCTGGAGCGGGCGCGCGACGGCGCAGAGTCGGCCAACCGCGCGAAGTCCGAGTTTCTCGCCAACATGAGTCACGAGCTGCGGACGCCGCTGAACGCCATCATTGGCTACAGCGAGATGTTGATCGAGGAGGCGGAGGAGTCCGCGCTCGCGAGCTTCGTCCCCGACCTGCAGAAGGTTCGTTCGGCGGGCAAGCACTTGCTGGGGCTCATCTCGGACATCCTCGACCTGTCGAAGATCGAGGCCGGCAAGATGGACGTGTTCCTCGAGGAATTCGACGTGTCGGCCATGCTGTCCGACGTGCAGTCCGTGGTCGAGCCGCTGGTCGCCAAGAACGCCAACCGGTTCGTGCTCACGCGCGCCGACGACCTCGGCGCCATGCACTCGGACATCATCAAGGTGCGCCAAACCCTATTCAACCTGCTGAGCAACGCCTGCAAGTTCACGGAGAACGGCGAGGTGGAGCTCGACGTGCACAGGGAGCCATCATCGGCTGGAGACGCCATCGTCTTCCGCGTACGAGACACCGGCATCGGCATGACGGAGCAGCAAGCCGCCAAGCTCTTCCGCCCCTTTTCGCAAGCGGATGCTTCGAGCACCCGGAAGTATGGGGGGACCGGCCTGGGCCTGGCCATCACGCGCCACTTCGCGCGCATGCTCGGGGGTGAGGTTGCTGTCGAGAGCGCGCCTGGGCGCGGGAGCGTGTTCACCTTGCGTCTCGCCGCAAGCGCACCGTCCAGGGGCAAGCAGCCTTCCATCATGCCTCCGGCCAAGGCCCAGCCGCGCGGACCGACCTGCAAGCCGCGCGTGCTCGTCATCGACGACGACCAGCGCCTACACGGGCTCTTCGACGAAAACCTCGAGCCAGAGGGGTTCGAGGTGCTGCACGCGTTCGGCGGAAACCGCGGGCTCGAAATGGCCGCAGAGTTCGTGCCCGACCTGATCACCCTCGACATCGTCATGCCCGACAGGGACGGTTGGTCCGTGCTCGTCGAGCTCAAGAAGAACCCCAAGCTCCGCCACATCCCCGTCATCCTCGTCACCATGCTGGGAGATCGAGACCTCGGGCTCGCCCTCGGCGCCGCGGACTACGTCTCCAAGCCCTTCGACTCCAAGGAGCTTCTCAGCACGCTCCGGCGACATCGGCGCAAGGACCGGCCGGCTCACGTGCTCGTGGTGGACGACGACGAGCCCACGCGGGAGATGCTGCGGCGGATTCTGGAGAAGGAAGGGTGGCAGGTTTCGGAGGCGGCCAACGGCCGGGCGGCGCTCGAGTCGCTGGAGAGCTGGACGCCAGGGTTGATGCTGCTCGACCTGATGATGCCAGAGGTCGACGGGTTCGCCGTGGTGGAGGCACTGCAGGGGCGGGAGGACTGGCGCGCCATCCCCGTGGTCATCGTGACCGCGCTCGATCTGTCAAAGGCCGACCTCGACCGGCTGAGCGGTCGCGCCTCCAGGGTGCTGCAAAAAGGGAAGTACGACCGCGCCGACCTCTTGACCCTCGTGCGGCAGCGAATGGGGACGACGTAGCCACCGCACGACGCGCGCTCATCCGCCAGAAGGGACCGTCCCCGGTGGCCATTCGGATCGAGCCCTGGGCGCACACCCATCCGAGAACCCCGGCAGATCGCGAAACACGCTCAACAACGTTTGGCGCATCCCCTCCACCTCCTCCTCCGTCGCTTCGAACCGAACTTCGTACTCGGCCACGCCGTCCAGCGCCGTCGCGTCCGACGGCTGCAGATGAACGACCAACCTCGTTCGGTGAAGCGTGACAGCGATCGCCTTCGTGCGGAGGTGGCTCTGCTCGAGCACGAGCACGTCGACGCAGCCGTCGTCTTGCTCACCGGCAAACCTCGAGAGCCCGAAGCAGTAGTCCTGGGTCGCGTCCCGGAACCAGAGGGACGCGAGGTTGCCGTCGTCACACGGGCGCGCGGAGAACTCGGTGGCTAGCAGGCGCATGCACTCCCCCTGAGGCTTGATCCCTGTCCCGCATGGAACCACAGGAGTGTGATGGGCGGAAGTCCTCCAGGCAACTGCAAGACCGCCGACGGAGCGAGGTCGTCTGTCCCTCGGACCACGTCACTTCTCCCGAACGAGCTCGCCACCCAGCGTCGACGCGATGCATGACAGTCTGCCGAACAGGCGGTCGACGACTTCCGGAGGGAGTCGATCGCGCGCGCGGTGCGAGCGTGCGGCGGCAACGGGTCGGCTGCGGCCAGGGCGCTCGGCATGGACCGCGGCAACCTGCACCACCTTGCGCGCCGTCTCGGCCTCGACCCGTCCGCAAGGGAATGAACTCTCAGGCTGCGATTGCGGCGCGCGCAACTCTCCGGATACCGTGGGCCATGGCCTCCCGCTCCGCGGCTCTGATCGCAACCCTCGTGTTGGTCCCCGTCGAACTCGGATGCAATAGCGTGTCGTCCACGCGCGTGGACGCCATTGTGGGCGCCGACGCGCTCTGGGGTGGTGGCGGCTTCTGCGCCCGGACCCCGGCCGGACTCATGTGCTGGGACACCGGCGACGGCCAGGTCGTGACCGCAGGTCCCACTGTGGTGCAAGGGATCGAAGGCGTCCAGGGCGTGGCGCTGCGCATCGGGGAAGGGTGCGCACTGCATGCCAAAGGGGTGTCGTGTTTCCGGCCGGGCGAGGCCGCATCGCGACCACTCGCGTTCGATCGTCCGACGCAGATCGTCGCAACCGGTGGCTATCCCGGCCTCGTGTGCGTGTTGGATGCCTCCGGCGTTTCGTGCTGGGGCGGTGAGGTGCGCACCCCAGCGCCCCAACCCGTCCTGGGAAAACCGAATGCCCTGTTCGTCAGCACGAACGGAGGCGCGCTGTGCGGCCTTCACCAGGACGGTCCGCGCTGCTTCGAGATCAACTTCCAGGGACAGATCGGCAAGGGAATCCGGCTCGCGGGCGTGAAGGACTTGAAGGGGTTGATGGTCAGCACCACGGGCGGACATGCCTACATAGTGGACGGGCCCACGGCTTCCTACGGCAATTTCGAGGGGACGCTGCGCGTAGGAAATCCCTTCGCCGTGAGCAACCCGCTCGACGTCGACGTCACCGTGCAACCCTTCCATGGCGCGACGGTGACTCCGAAGCCCATCCCCGGGGTCGGAGCGGTCCGCGCCATGGCGAACTGGTCCATCTGGCCCGTGGTGCTCGACGACCAAGGCATCGCAACGATCGATGCGCACGCGGGGAAGATCGACATCGAGCGGTGGCCGGCGAAGAGCACCGTGAGCGACCTGTGGAGCGGTTACCACAACGTGTTCTACGCGCGTGAGGGGGACACGCTGCACGAGCGTGGGCGGGAGGACGGCAAGCTCTTCGATCGTGTGGTGAAGGGGATCTCGAAGCCGGTACACGTGGCCGCGGACACGTCCTTCACGTGCGTTCTGGAGGAGGGGGGAAGCGTGGCCTGTTTGCGTAGCCCGCGGGATTGAACCTGGTTTAGATTCCATCCGTTGAACCGCACCGACGCCACCGCAAAGACGAGACGAGCCGTGTCCGAAGTCCTGACGCGGCAGGGATACGTGTCTGCGGTCGACGTGCTGCTGCACGTCGGCATGCTCGACAAGGCGGACTACGAGAACTGGCGCATGGGCCGCGTACCGTACCTGGAGAAGGTGGTGCATGGCAGCCTGGGGAAAGTGAGCACGGTCGTCCGTGCCATGCGAGCCACCTGTCGGGAGTACGGTCTGCAGGAGAGATGGACCGACTACCGCAAGTGGGGCAAGGGGCCCAAGCTCCCGCTTCGGTTCAGCAAGTCCGGCGCCCCGGCGATCGAGCGCGCCTACGCCACGCACTTCGTGTCCAAGCGTTTGGCGAAGGAGAAGGCCTCGACGAGCAAGCAGACCGAAGAACAGCCGGGCCGTCCGAACCCCGCAAAGCCGCCCATCGAGATGAACCCGGAGCGCCTTCGGGGCCTGGCCGAGCGCAAGTTGCAGGCGAATCTACGCCTTCGGCACTACCTGAAGTTCGATCGTCGACCCGAAGAGGCCATCGACGCCATGTTTCATCGCGCAGCCGAGGAAGTCAGCGCGGCGGTCGACTGCACCCAGTGTGCGCGTTGTTGCGAGACGCTCGGCCCAGTGCTCGAAGATGACGACGTCGCCAGGCTGGCGAGACGACTCGACACGACCACCGAACGGTTCCGCGAGCGCTACCTCCGCCCCGAGGACGGGGGACTTGTCTTCGCGACGCTGCCCTGTCCCTTCTTGGTGGACCGGAGGTGTTCGGTCTACGAGGACCGACCGGAGGACTGTCGGTCGTACCCGCACTTGCACAAGCGCGAGATGGTTTCTCGGCTCCTGGGCGTCATCGACTCCTCGGGGACTTGTCCGATCGTGTACGAGGTGCTCGAGCGCGTGCGGCGGGAGAGCAAACGCAGAGGAGCCTCCAAACTGTGAACCCTCGTATCCCCGCCCTTAGCCTCTCCCTGGTGGCTTTCGCCTGCACGCCCGCGGCGCCGATCGAGACGCCCGTCACGGTCCAAGCCCAGCAGCCAACCGGCGTCGTCAGAGAAACCTCGGAAGCTCCGGCCGCCCCCATGCCTCCCCTCACGCGATTCTCCGCCACGCCCGACGACAACGGCCCGTTCGGCTATCGCGAGCCCGGTGGCCGGGTCGTCATCGAACCCCGTTACGACCTTGCCGAAGAGTTCACCCCGGAAGGCATCGCCGCCGTGGCAGACGGCCAGGGGTTCGCGTACATCGACCGGACCGGCCGCGTGTTGATCCGGCCCTTCAACTTCGACAACGGTCCCGATCCCTTCGAGGACGGGCTCGCTCGCTTCGTCGAGAACGGCAAGTTCGGGTTCTTCGACACCCGGGCTCACGTCGTCATCCCGGCGCGGTTCGACTTCGCGTGCGGGTTCAGCGAGGGACTCGCGTGCTTCTGCGTGGGATGCACCATCGACAAGTCCGACGAACACGGCATCATCCGCGGGGGACGCTGGGGCTACATCGACAAGACCGGAGCCGTCGTGATTCCGTTGGAGTTCGACGGTCCGGCCTACTTCATGGACGGCAACGCGTCGCTCAGGCGCGGCGGTGTGCAGGTCACCATCGACCGTAGGGGCAGGGTCGTGGATCGATAATCACGGTGGGTTCACGCACTCGCATTGACCCTGCTTCTTGTCGCAGTATGCGTCCATGTGCATGGACGCTCCCCCGAAGCGGTTGAGCGAAAGGCCGAGACAGAAGTCCTCCCTCTTGCAGTCCCGATCGGTCCGGCACCGCGGGCGGCACTCGCAGAACTTGCTGCCCTGTTCGTCGTGGCACGCGGCCTCCGACGGCGTGTTGCAGAATCCCACGCAGTCGCTCGCGTCTTCGCAGTGCGCGAGGTCGTCGCCCGCCCAGCTCACGGCAGAGACATCGCAGCGATGGTTGCCGCCGTACCCGAAGCACGCCTCGTCAACGGCGCATTCGCGGCCGAGGTCGCACTCGATGACGAACGTGTCCTCGGGCCGCGCCGACGGCAGCACACAGCTTCGCGGTCCCTGCAAGCCCTGCCGCACGCAAATTTGGCCGTCCGCACAGGGGGCAGCGCCGCACTTGGGTTTCGCGCGCCGCGGCACCTGGCAGGTCCCCCTCCCGGTCGTCGGGTCGACGACACAGGTCGAGCCCGGACGACCGCATGTCATGTCCTTGTCGCTGCACACCTCGGCCGTTCCGCAGGGCGTCCTCCCCGTGCCCAGAGGCTTGCACTCCCAGACGTCGAGCATGCCGTCGTCACCGCTGCACGGCCCGAGAATGCGGTCCGCGTCGTAGCAGCACACCTCGCCGCGCTTGCAGTCACCGGCTCCGTCGCAGGCCTTGTGGTCGTGCCAGGAGTAGCAGGCGTCCTTGCAGGTCGCGTTCGGGTCCATCTCGTCGAAGCTCCGCGCCTTCAGGTCCGCCACGCCCACGCACGCGGGGGCAGGCCAGTCGGCCGCGCACGCCTCCCTGGGCGCACACACCTGCGTGCCGACGGTGCAGATCTCGCTGCCACACGAGAACTTGCCGAGGCCGGGGTCCGGTGTTGCGTACGGGGAGAGGGTCGGGGCGGGAGCCGGAGAAGACGACGGTGACGCCATGGGGGCGGACGAGGTCTCGGCAGGGACGGCAGGCGTCGCCATGGGGGTGGAAGCAGGCGGGATCGTCATCGCGGCCGGCTGTCGCGACCCTTGCTCCCGCGGTGCCGTGCCGCAGGCGAGCGGAAGCACGATCGCCAGCGCGACCGCGCACAGGTGGCGATGCTTGCGAGGTGCGTGTGGCGCCATCCCTGGAGTCTCCTTCCGCCCCATCGGTACCACGGAAAGGGTCTCGACGTCGCGCACCTCTCGCGCGGCCGTGAGCCGCTACGACACTTCACGCAGGACGCCGTGGGGTCCGGGCGCGCCCTCCTCCTTGAGGTTCGTGATCGTTCGCCCGAGGCGCTCCCGAACCAAGACGAGCGAACCGCACAACGCCTTCTGCACCAAGATCCGCGGCACCACGGGCGGCACGTCCTTGCCAAACACGGCCGAGAATCTCGAAGGCCAAGACTGACGGAACGCATCCAGGTCTTCCACCAAGCCAGCACGTTCGGGCGCACCCACCACCAGAAACTCGTCACCGCCGTCGCGAATGGCGCACGAACCATGGACTTCGCTCAGGGCGGTGGCAAAAACCCGCAGCACCTCGTCCCCTCGGTCCTGCCCGAATTGGTTGTTGAAGGCGCGAAACCCAGCGAGATCGATGAACGCGAGTTGGGTGGCGCTGCCGGCCAATCCCGGCAACGAAGAGAACAGCCGCGCGAGGTCCGCGAAGTACGCGTAGAAGGGTAACCCGGTCTTGTGATCGCGGTTCGAATCCGCGAGGAAAGGCCATCGAAATCGGTCCGCGAAGGGTCTCGAAAGCGCGAATAGCAGATCCAGAACCTCCCCCGTGAGCCACGAAGCCTCCGGCCCCAACGCCCGCCACAGCCCGTCCTCCCCTTGCGCCTCGGAGAGGTACTGCACGGTCGCCTCCCCATCGAAGGACGGGTCCACGTGAACGATGAGGTCCGCCACGACCAACGTGGTGAGCACGTCGGGTCGGCCCTTGCCATCCGCATAAGCTCCGTCGGGTTCCTCCGCATCTCTCACATAGCGAGCAAGTCTCGCCGCCAAGTTGAGCTCCAGCCCCAACGACAACAACGACGCGCCCAGCTGCGCACTCGCAGACACGAGGGGCTTTTCGTGGAAAGGGAACCGCTTGCCCAGCACCACGCCGCCCCGCTCCGCGTCCGCCGCGTGGCACATCGCGACGGCCACCGCGAGCGGGTGAAGCATGGCCAGAGCCCGGGGCCTCCGCACCAAACACCAAAGAGCAAACGTGTCGTGCCAGGGCGATATCGCCTGAACGAACGAGCCAAAATCGCGACGAATCGTGGGCGCCGCTTCCTCGAGGAGCGCCTTGGCCTCGGGATCCGAGGACGCGTGGCGCAACAACAACTCCAGGTGCTCGGCAATCAGAATCGGCGTCACGAAGCGCGTCTCGAACGCGAAGCGATCGCGCTCCAGCACCGGCTGCTCCGCCTCCCGCCACGCTCGCCACGCCGATGGTTCCGGCACGGACGACGGAATCCTCCGCGCGTGCTGATACCCCAACTCCCACCGATAACGCATCTCGCCGCCCGGATTGCCCACGGACCGGGTGTTCCAGTATTCGACAAGCCGCTTGGGGTCCACGGCGGCGCCCACGCCATTCCAGGCCCGAAGCCCCGCGCCAGCGTACGGATCCGCGGGGTCGAATTCTCCCGCCGCTCGCAGGAGCGCGCGAGCCGCCCGTCGCGCACAGGCAGGGGCCGCATCCAGCCATGCGGGAAGAGAAGTCGACGCTGTCGACGGTTCCGTGATCATGGAGCCATGCTGCCCTCAGGGCAGGTGCTCGTCAAACTACAGCGCGTTTCACTCGGGTGGAACGTTCGATTGGCAACCCTCGGCATTTGCATCGGCCACCTGGAACCGTTAAGCATCTCGGGTGTCAGGGAAATCCGGTGTTGCGTTGAACTACCCGAGCCCCATCCCGCCCAAGTCGCTCTCGTCCGACGGATGTCCGTCGCCCTGGGTATCCGTTCCCGATCTGCTCCATCCCGACCCGTTCACCCGGGTCGACCTCGATCGGGTCAAGGAGGGGATCGTGTTTGCCTTCGCGAGCGGAGTCTCGGGAGGGCTCTTCACAGACGCCTTGCACCAGGCGGTCCTTGGTCCGTCGACCTGGGAGCCCGAGACCTTCGCCAAGGATCTCTTTCTGGAGGACTTCGTGGCGCGTTGTTACCAGGTTCGAATCGGCGGCCGGCCGCTGGTTGCGAACGCCGGGTACCTCGAAAAGCTCCTCGCCCATCCGCCGTCGGACCCGTCTGTTGTCGAGTTTCGCCGTGAGATTGCCTCGGAGCTCGCGTCGTCGCCCGAGCTGAGGGCCGAGTTCGAACAGCTCTATACGCTCTTGTGCCGCTTTCGTGGGGCGCTCGAGGGGGCAGCGGGGAGCAAGAGGTTCGACTCGAACCGGCGACAGCTCGAGCTGCTGGGCCAAACGAAGAAGATCATCGACCGCATGGCGTGCGGCTTCGGAGCTGCGCGCTCCGGACTGGCTCGCCTCCACGCGTTTGCGATACGGGTGCAGGCGGCCGAACCCTACCAGTCGATGGCCCAGCTGCTGCAATACGACGAGCACCTCGCCACGCTGAACTTGAAGGTTCGCGTGGGCGCCGACGGGCACATTCACGGCTTCGAGATCGCCGCGTTGAAGGAGAACGTGCAGAACGCCTTTGTGACCTCTCCTTTCAGGCGTTGGCTCTCGAAGGTCGAGCTGCTCTTGCGAGGCTTTCGATTTGGCGAGGGCGAGGTGATGGCCCGCCTGATCGACGCGGTGTTCGACGGGATCCTGCCTGAGGTCGCGCTGTTCGTTCAGCTCCTCGGGGACATGGAGTTCTATCTAGGAACGCTCGGGTTCAGAGACGTTGCCAGGGCAGCAGGGCTCGACGTGTGCCTGCCCGAGCTCGTGTCGGCCGACGAGCCCCGGGTGTTGCAGGGACTATTCAATCCCCTGCTGGCGGCGCACGGTACGCGCCCGGTGCCTTGCGACTTTCGCACGGACGCACACGGCACGACCGTGCTGATCACCGGCCCGAATTCAGGGGGCAAGACGCGGCTGCTTCAGTCGATCGGCCTTGCACAGGTATTGGCCCATGCGGGGGTGTTCGTCCCCGCCAAACAAGCACGCATCGCCATGTGCTCCCGTCTCGTTGTCTCCCTCATTCAAGAAACTACCGCGGACCAGAGCGAGGGCCGACTCGGGATGGAGCTGATCCGCATTCGTGCCCTGTTCGAACGCTTGCCCCCCGGGGCGATGGTCATCCTCGATGAGCTATGCTCGGGCACCAATCCGTCGGAGGGCGAGGAGATCTTCGAGCTGGTCATCACCGTCCTCGCCCGACTCACCCCGCAAGCCTTCATTACGACGCACTTCCTGAACTTCACTGCACGGCTCGAACGCGAGCGCAAGCTCGGTGACTTGAGGTTCTTTCAGGTTCAACTCGACCAACATCAACAGGCAACCTACCAGTTCGTGGACGGCGTCGCCCAGACCTCGCTCGCACAGCGCGCCGCCGAACGACTCGGTGTCACCGGAGACCAGCTGATGTCGCTCGTCGAACGCAACGTGGCACTTGCTTCCCGGCCGGCCGAGTAATCCGATGCCGACGTTCCTGACGACACCCAAGATGCCCCCCGAGCTCGCTGCCAGGATCGAGGCCCGCGTGACCGGGCGGAAGAAGGGGCCGGTCGCCACGATGTTCGCCCCGCGCATACCCATCTCCGTGCTTCTGCCCGCCGTCGCGATCCTGCTCGTCGTCGGGATCGCGGTCATGAGCAACTGGTCCACGCGTCGCGAAACCGCGCGCGCGCGGGGCGAGCTCCTGACCAGCATCCACGAGGCCCGGGCCTCGCTAGCCCCCGAGGCTTCGTACTTTCTGCCGGTCGTGGAATCATGGGTCGTCCGGCTGGCTGGCCCCTACGAGGGAGACCTGGTCTCGGAGCAGGTCCGGCATTCCGGCGGCCTCCGGGCACAGCTCAAGCGACCCGTGGTCTATGTTCGTGGGTCCCTGACCGACCTTGCCCGCTCCGACCAGATCCCGATGGCTGCCAACGCATCCATGAAGGACTCGCTGTTGCTGTGCCTGCTCGACCCGCCGTCGTCCACCACGGAGGACGAGGTCCTCGCCAAGGTGCGGGGCGCGAACTTCACGCTGCTCGCCCCGAACATCCGAAGGCTCCACGAAGCGGAGGCCGGCCTGGGAGTGCTGCGCCCGTCTTGGGAGGATCGAGTCGGTGCGGCTCCGGATCGGAAGGCCCTCGCAAGCCTTCAACGAGACTTCACCCGCGCGCCCATCGAGGACGGGAAGCTCGCGGCAAGCGCGGAGGTCCTCGTCGTCGCGATCGATGAGCCCCCAGAGGGCGAGGTCCGTGGAACAGCGGCCGACTATGCGCATGCGGTGCGACTGGGCATCGTGGACCTTCGCTCGGATACGGTGCTCGTGCGTCTTCGTCGCCCGACAAACCCCTCCGCCGTCGGGGCCGAAGCGCGGACGGCTTTCGGCCGAGCGGTCGCCGGGTGCCAGACCGGGGTGCAATTGCAGGATGCCGCGAAGGAGTGAGAGGTCTGCCCCCTACCCGTTCTCGCGCAAAGAAGAAGAGGAGCGGATGAAGGGAATCCTCATCGGGGGATCATGGGAAGTGATAACCGATGAGAAGCGACCCGCTCCCGGATCTCTTCTTGCCTGTTGGAGCGACCTGCGGGACTTGAACCCGCAACCCCGGCGTTTAAGGCGTTAACCGTTCCACTTCGTCCCGGGGACCGGGCAAGGGGATGTGAAACGGAATTCGTGCTCTACCGTTGAGCTAAGGTCGCAGAGAGCGGATGAAGACCCCAGGTCGGGCTGATCTACCCTAAAGATAACCGACCTGGATCGACCCGCTCCTTCGTCATGCAGCCGGCGGCGACGAGACGTCCTCCGCCGGGCTCGGGTTTCAGTTCCGGGCAAAGTCGGCCATGACCGCCGGTGCGGCCAGGTCGAAGCCCACGACGTCGAGCATCCCCGGGTCCGTCGGGTCCGCGATGGAGAACTTCGTTGCCGTCATTCCCACCACGATCAGCTTGGCAGCGATGCCCAGGGCCTGCCGGTAGTCCAGCAGGGCCTGGAACGGATGCACGTTGCCGGCCCAGGTCTCGTTGTCGGTGTACACCACGAAGGTGTCCACCGGGATGCGATGCTTGCGTGCGTACAGCATCGGCTGCGCGCAGTCCGTTCCGCCCATCGGCACGCGGCTGACGGTCTCGACGACCTGCTCGAGCGATTGCTTCGCCGAGATGCCGAGCGGCACGAGCTCATGGCTGAAGCCCACGAAGTGCGCATGCTGCTCGGTGCGCGCGGTGACCATCGCCATCGCCGCGCTTCCCACACGCGGGGTGATGCCCGGCATCCCGGACAACGTCCCGCAGTCCATCGAACCCGACACGTCGAGCGCCAGCAAGTGACGCTTGTGCGTCGGCTCGAGCGTACCGAAGGACGCGTAGAACGCCTCCTCCAGCGCGTCCTGGACCTCGCGGACCGGCGTCCAGGACAAGGAACCGCGCGCACCGTGACCCTGCTGGTACACCTTCAGGGCCCCGAGCAACGCGAGCGGGTGAACCCTCGCCTGGCGCAAGCGCTGCGGGTCCGTCAGCAGCGCGGTCGCCTTGCGGGTCGCATCACCCAGCGGCGTCAGCAACCCCACCTCGGTCATCTTCGCGAGGTTGCGGACGAGCGCGGTCATCGGCATCTTCTCGAGCAACACCTCCCAGACCTCACGCTCGTTCTTCCACTGCGTCGGGATCATCTCGTGGGTGAACCCGTACGCGCGAATCAGCTCCACCACGTCGCGCTTGCGGTCCGTGGTGCGCAGGACCTCGAACGCCATCAAGGTCTCCGGAAGGTGCTCGAGCGACGGGGTCGTGCCGCGCTTGGCCGGCGTCTCGATCGCCTCCGAGCTACCGGCTACGACCCACCGGAACACGGCGTTGTGGGTCGCGGACGCGGCCTTCGGGTGCGCCAGGCGGAGCAAGTCCCGGTGCGACCAGCCGTCGCGCTGGCCGTACTTGGTGACCTGCAGCACCAGCTTCTGCGGCGGCAGCTGGTTGTACCAGTCGCCCACCGCGCGCCGCAGCCCGCGGCCCCACCGACGCATGCCGGTCACGTTGCCCGCGAAGTGCATCAGGTGCGTACCGATGCGGCAGACCTTCGGCAGCGCCGAAAACGCAGCGCGACGAACCTCCTCGCGCGGGTGGGACGCGGCCATCGCGAGGGCGAAGATGGCGGCGTCGTTCTTCGGCGCACGGCCCTTGTCGGACACGTCGGCGATGACGGCCACGGCGCGCGCGCCGTCCTCGTCGAGGCAGGCTTGCACGCACTTGGCGTTGTCGCGAGTCATCGCGCGCTCGGAGGCGTAGTAGGAGCCGCCCTCGGTGCCGAGGATCAGGAACCGCTCGAGCTGGGCCCACTTGTCGAGGACGAAGCAGTAGCCGCCCGCGAGGTTGCGCTTCTGACCCTTGCGCGCCTTGGCCTTTTGCGGCGTCATGGCATCGATCAGGTGCTGGATGTATCGCGTGGACATGGCTGACCTCCCGGCCCCGCGGGTGCGGGGCAAAGCCCGGGCGGTGGCGGATTCCACCGTTGCCCGGGGGGTTGCAGTCGTCCTTTTCAATGCGCGTGCCAGGGGGCGTTGCGTGGGAATCGCGGTGGTTTTGCGGTGTAGTCGGCGACGAGAGGCTTGGAAGGCGATACGAGGAGATAGATCCATATCCGCGGGTCAATGAGAACTGGTGAGCCGTGGACCGGGAACCGGGAGCTGGGAATGGGGGAGGAGTGCCTATCCCGACGCGGATCGGGCTCGGGCATCACCCGCGCTGCCAACCTCCGCAACAACCCCTTCTGTGCTTTCTGCGTCCTCTGTGGTTCTCCAGCCGACTCGCGCTCAGAGGCACTCCGCGCTGCAATGCGCCTCGACACAATCGTCGAACACCTCTCTCACCGCCACCGCATCGGGGTAGTCATCCATGCACTTGTTGAAACAAGCCGTCGTTCCGCACCCCATCAGGCAATCCCAGAAGGCATCGGACGTGGGCTCGCTCGAGACGGCCACGCACGCCGGCTCGCAAGCGGCAAGGAAGCACGCATCGCAGGCTGGAGACTCCGACTCGATGGTGCACTCGCCCCCACCCGCCATGCCCGCGGCGCCGGCACTCCCCGCGATACCTGCACTCCCTGCACTCCCCGCGATACCTGCACTCCCCGCGGAGCCGATACCGGCACTCCCTGCATCGGCCCCCGCGGCCCCGGGGCCTCCCGAGAATCCCGCGGGACCACCCGCGTCAGCCCCGCCCGTTCCTGCCGTGCCTGCGTGTCCCGAGGAACCCGACGCCCCGCCACGACCCGCCGAGCCTCCGGGCTCAGCGGGCTCCGAACCCGCGCATGCCACGAGACACAGTCCCACGCAGCCAAGCAACCGCAGAAGAGTCTTCATGGGAGTCGCGCATGAGCACGCCGCATGCCAGACGCGAATGGCCCAAGAACAGGGGAATGTGAGCGACCGCCTGCGAACTCGCGGGTCTCAGGTGGGAACCGGGCGTTCCCGCAGGGGAGTCGGCTCTCGCCGAACAGCAACCAGTCCAGGGGAATGGGAAACTCGAACCCAGCGACGAACTCCCAGCTACGCCGGTCGTGCGCGTCGTCGGACTCCAGGTCCCGCGGCCTCCGCACGATTGCTACCACGCCCGAGCCCTCACCCCACCACAAGCCGCAACGTCCGCTTCCGACCCGGCAACTCCGGCGACGCTTGAATCCCCGATCGCTTCCGATCCTCCTCGTGCTCCACCACCCGGTCCAGCACGGTCGAGATCGTGGACGCGTACCCGGACTCCGCCTCCGCCACCCGCTCGAGTCCGTCGCGAATCTCTCCGGAGAACGCCCGCGCCTGCATCCCGTGCACGAGCGACGCGCGCTGCTCGGCATGCATCGCCATACGCATGGCCGCCAGGAAGTCGAGCGCGTCGATGCCACCGTCGAAGATCGGCATCGTGGGAGCCAGCAAGTCCTCGTGGGCCCGGTCCGCTTCGCGAAGGGCTCGGACGTCCGCGACGAGCGCTCGCACGCTGGTCGCATGCAGCGAGCAGACCTCGACCATTCCCGCGAGGAAGGACGCGGTTCGCTGCTTGGGACATCGCCTCGCCAGGAGGCGGAAGCGATCACCCGCGCGAACGACCGCGTCGAGCGTCTCGTTGAGAACGTCCTCCCGCGCGTGTCCCGCGAAGCGAGCCCTCACCTCCCGGTCGAGAGAGACCTCGAGCTTGCTCGCGCGGGCACCCTGCGACGCGGCCATTTCCCGAAGCAGCACGGACACCGGGCCGGCAACCGTCGCCGCCGCCTGCTCGTGGTGCGATGCCGCCCGCCGCAAGCAGTCCACCGCGATCGCGAGCACGTGATCGAAGGTGGGCTCGGACACCAGCCCCCATGCCGGAGCGGTCTTCACGTCCGCGGCGCGGCCCGTCGGCTCGGGCACCGGACCCTTCACCCAAGCATCGGCAGCCTGCCGAACGTCGAGAACCAGTTGGTGCTCGTCGCGGGTGAAGGCTTCCAACAAGGCCCGGGTGGCGGGATCCGACACACGACGTGCGAGCGCCCCAAAGAACCGCTCAGCAGCGGACTGGAGCTCGAGTACGTCACGGATCGCGCGAACCGATGGGGAGATGGGCATGAGCGGCGGGGTGATTAGCACACCGGGCAACAAATGGGGACCAACCTCTTCGATCGGTAGGAGCTCGCAAACCTACCGCCCAGACCGCTCGATCGCCGACGCAATATCCAGCAAAGCCCCATCCACGTCGTCCCGGATCCGACGCACCGTCATGTACCACCCCACCGCGATCGAGATCGCGAAGGCTCCCACCACCGGGAGAATCATCGGCTCGGGCGCGGGGAACAGCAGCAGCGTGGGCCAGAGCAGCACCATGCTGATCGGCATCGGGTACAGCCGCGCGTCGAGCCGCACCTCATTGCCCTGCTGCGTCGCACGAAGCCGCGCCACCCCCAGCGACCGATTCCAACCGAACCAGAGCGTGGTCAAGCGAAGCCACCCGCTCGTGCCCGACCATTCACCCACGGTCTCGCTTCCCGACAAGACAGGCGGGAACCTCACCCTGTCGAGCGCCACCGCTCCCTTCGCCGTGGCGCGATAGCCCGCCTGCAGCTGTCCCTGACCGAGGACGACCGGAGGAAGGAGCACCGTCCTCGGGGTTCCCACGGGGATCAAGGCGAACTTCGCGAGCCACCCGGGCGCCACGTAGTAGACCGCCATCTCGGCGAGCATCACCCCGAACACCACGAGGAAGGCGATGTAGAAGGACTCTGTCATCGGGGTATGCATCGGTCTACGGCCCCCATACTCGCACGCACCCCTTGCCGGCACGCTTCGCCTCGTACAGCGCCCGGTCCGCCAGCTCGAACAACTCTCGCGCCCCCGTCGCCGACGCAGGGTAGCTCGCCACCCCGATCGAGATGCCCGGGTGCAGCTCCACGCCTTCGTGCTCGAACCGGTGGGAAACAATCGCCTCGAGCACCCGCTGCGCCCACACCTCGGACTCCGCAAGGTCCGCCCGACGCAACGCCGCCACGAACTCGTCGCCCCCGAACCGCGACGCGAACCCGACCTGGTCGATCGTCTCCCCGATCACACGCCCTGCTTCGCCGATCACGTAGGCCCCGAACAGGTGCCCGTGCGCGTCGTTGATCCCCTTCACGCCGTCCAGATCCATCACGAGCAACCCCACCGGCTGGCTCGCCTGCGAAGCCCGCTGGATCAGCAGCCCCAGCTCCTCGTCGAACTTGCGTCGCACGTACAGTCCGGAGAGGTCGTCGATGTTGAGGAGTCGCTCGACGACGGCATCGTAGGCTTGGTCGAGGGCGTCGGAGACCTCGAATCGCAGGACGGCGTGGGCGAGAGCGACCTTGTCTCCGGGTTCGAGAATGCGCTCGTTGCACGCTTGGCCGTTGACGAAGGTGCCGTTGGTGCTCTCCAGGTCCACGAGCGCCCAGGCGCCGCCTCGGTCCTCCACACGCGCGTGGTGCCAGGAGATACCCTCGTCCGTGAGGCAAAGGTCCGCGTCCGGGTCCCGCCCGATGAGGATGCCCTTCGCCAGCGGCATGCGGTGCCCCACCTCCTTGCCCTGCACCACCACGAGCACGGGCCGATAGCGAGCCTTCATCGCCTGGATGGGGCCGGACGCGAGTAGCGCGCTGCGGTCGAGAGGCTTGGTGCTGAAGGGGCGGTTCGATCGGGCCACGGGACGGTGAGCGTACCACGAGACGACATGGCCCGCGATCACGCTTCAGATCGTGATCGTTCCCGATGGAATCGCCACCACCCGCCGCGCGGGCGCGTGCAGCACCGACCCCGGGAGCACCACGCAACTTCGCACCTCGCCCTCCCCTTCCACCTCGCCCCCCGAAGCCACCACGGACTCCCGAAGCTCGACCGATGCGCTCACCACCGCGTCGGGCGCACACCACGCCTGCAGCCCCCTCTTGGCGAGCCACAACAGGTTCGCCCGCACGAACTCCTGCGGCGTCCCGATGTCCACCCACTCCCCTTCGTGCCACGCCACCCCAACGCTTTCCCCGGCCCGAAGCCGCGGCATCAAGACGTCGCCCACCAGGCAACCCTCCCGCGGAAGAAGCCCCCGCCCCCGCTCCGTCAGCACCATCACCCCGAGGTAGTCCGCCCCCAACACCTCCTCCAAGAACGTCTCCCCGCGAAGCCGCGCCACCCGCCCGTCGCGACTCACCCCCACCGTCCCTTGCCCCGCCGAACCCTTCGCCACCAGCAGCGTCGCCACCACGCCGCCCTCCGCAGCGAGGCGTGCATGCCTCGCCGCGAGCCCCACGAGGTCCACGCAAAGATGCATGTCTCCGTTCCACACCACCACGTCGCCCGGCCCCAGCGCGTCCGACGCGTTCGCCACGCCCCCCGCCGTACCGAGGATCGACGGTTCGTGAAGCACGGCGACCTCACGGGGAATGGCGCGAAGCAGCCCGTCCGCGCGGTGGTGCGTGTTCATCGCGACGGGTCCGAAGTCGTGGGCGCGAAGCTGGTCGAGGACGTGCTGGAATGCGGGGCGGTCCCCGATCGGAAGCAACGGCTTGGGGAAGTGGTCGGTCAGGGGACGCAGCCGGGTTCCGAACCCTGCGCACAGGACCATCGCTGGCATCATGGTCCCCAGGGACTACCCCAAGTTGGCGGCAACGGACCAGCTTCGGGGATGGGAGACATCAACTAGATCTAGATCTAGTTTATCCAAGGAGGATCTTGGGAAGCTCCTTGCTTGACTGGGAAAGGCCTTGGGGCACGGCGTTGCCGTGCCGGGCTGGACTCGGCGTTGCCGAGTCGCCACGGATGCGGATTTGTGACGGTACACATCCGAGACCGTGGCGGCGCGACATCGTCGCGCCCAGCTTTGCGCACGGCAACGCCGTGCCACCTGCCAACATCCCTTCGCCACAGACCGGCCTTGGGCGCGGCCTAGCTTGACCAAGGAAGGGCTCGGCACCTCTGCCGAGCACATCTAGGAGCTGATCTTTGCGAGCCGCCCTCCCCTTCTGTGCCTTCTGCGTCCTCTGTGGTTTGCAGGACTCGGGATCGACCCTGCTATAGTCTTTCCCCATGCGCTACTTGCACACCATGGTTCGGGTCCGGGACCTGAACGCTTCCCTTCGTTTCTACTGCGACGCCCTCGGCTTGCACGAGGTTCGCAGGCTCGAGTCCGAGCAGGGACGCTTCACCCTCGTCTTCCTCGCGGCCCCCGGCGACGACGACGCGCAGGTCGAGCTCACCTACAACTGGGACCCCGAGGACTACGGTAGCGCCCGCAACTTCGGGCACATCGCCTACGAGGTCGACGACATCTACGCGGCCTGTCAGCGGCTCTCGGATCGCGGCGTCACGATCGTGCGCCCGCCCAGGGATGGACGCATGGCGTTCGTTCGCTCGCCGGACCTGATCTCGATCGAGCTGCTGCAGAAGGGCGAGGCGCTCGCCCCACGCGAGCCCTGGGCATCGATGCCCAGCCAGGGATCCTGGTAGTCGCCCCGCCGTCCCGAAACTTGGCCGAACTCGGAGACCATGCTACCGGCCAACCCATGAGGCGCACCTCGCGACCATGGGCCTTGCTCGGCCTGACAGGACTGCTTTGGGGGCTGGTTTCCACCGGAACCGCCACCGGTTGCGGGACAGACCCGGTCAACCCCGACGGGTGCAAGGAAATCGAGCTCGCCCGCTGCCAAGCAGCCCCCGCATGTTCCGCCTTCGGAGCCGACTTCGACGTCGACGCCTGCGAGCGCTTCTACCGCGATCAGTGCCTGAAGGGCCTCCAGACCGAGAACGATCCCGGCAAGCCGCGGGTCGACGCCTGCGTGAGGGCGATCCAGAAGGCGGGCGCCTGCGCACGCGACGGCGTCACCCCCTGCAATGTCGGGACGCAAGAGCTTCCCGACCCCTGCGCGATCGTCAGCGCCCCCGAGAACTTCAGCGAGTGCGGGTTCCTCGACGACTTCTTTGGCGAGGAGGACGGCGGGCTCAATCCCTTCCAAGAGTCCGGGGCAGAAACCACCCCGCAAACGGACACAGGCAACACCCAGGATGCCGCCGCCGACGCTCCGCTGGACGAACCGGGGTGATCTGGACCAACATCCCCCGGGAGCGCAGCCATCATGACCCAGCGCACCCATCACACCATCGCACTGCTCTCGATCTTCTGCGCCGCGTCCTTCGTCGCCTGCGGCAACAAGCCCGAGCCTGAGCCACCACCTGCCAAGCACGTCGGCCCCGACGACCGAATCCTCGTCGTCGGCAAGGCCTGGCGGGAGATGACCCAATCGGAGGGGTTCATCAACGAACCCGACGTCGCGTTCATGCGAGTGAGGGACTCGTTCACCTTGCACCTCGAGCCGGGAGCATCCACCGCCCTCGTCGATGTCGATCGCGACGAGCTACTGCGCAGCCCCGACGGTCGCGAGTTTCATTGCAAGGTCGCGGGAGCGATCAAGGCGTCCGTGTCCTTCGCCTGGCGCATGGACGAGCCCGTGCTGTCGGTGCGCGTCCCCGAGGCGTCGATCCCGCGCAAGTGCAAGGAGCGCGGGTTCACGCGTCCGTTCAAGCAGCTGCCCGCGCTGTCGGCTTCCTATGCGCTGCGCGGAGATCAGCTCATCGCCATCGAGCCGATCACCCTCCGCAGCTCGCTGCTGCCCGCGGACTGAGCCGGCACCGCGCATGAACCATCGCTCGCCCCCCGGCCAGGCTGCCCCAGGCGGCCCCGTGTTCCCACGCCCCGGCAAAGCGCTGACCGCAGCGATCGTCGCCCTGCTGGCGGTCTGGGTCACGTTCGCGGTCGGAATCAACTGGGGAGGCGGAGGCGCCAACCTCTTCGAGCTGGGCGTCGGAGACACGCACAAGATCTTGCGCGGCGAGGTGTGGCGGTTGTTCACGGCACCCTTGCTCCACCTGCCGACAGGCCCGGGCTCCGTCGGCCACATCGTGTCCACGTTGCTCGGCCTCTACTTCCTCGCGCCGGCCCTCGAGAAGAAGTGGGGCGGGCGGTGGACGCTCGCGTTCCTCTACGGCTCGGCCCTCGCCGGATACCTGCTGCACATGCTCCTGCAGGTCGCCATCCCGTCCCCCCACGACGCGGCGCTCCAGCAGCCCTGGTTCGGATCCCTGTCCGCCGTGCACGCGGTGGCCGTCGCCTGGGCGCTATCCTTTCGCGGACAGCGCGTCATGCTCTTCCTCGTTCTGCCCGTCACCTCGACCGTGTTGATCCTCTTCGTCGTGGGGGTCGCCGTCTTGCGCCTTCTCGCCGCGGACAACGTCCCTGAAGGTGTCGTGTCAGCGTTTGGGGCCATGGGCTTCGCGTGGCTCGTCGCGGCAGGCGAGCCCTCCCCGCTGCGACGGCTCTGGCTCCGGTGGCGCATGCGGCAGCTCGCACGGACGAGGTCTCGCACCCAGACGGACGCAGCGACGACGCTACCGGAACCGGACGACGAAAGCGGCAGCAGAAGCGACGACGAGGGCAGCTCCGACGGAGATGGCATGGGTCCACCGGGACGCGGACCGTGGCTTCACTGACCGGATGAGGTCAGGGAGGTCCCTCACAGCAGCGGAGAGACCAGCCGTGCCGCACCTTCGGCGATCCGGGATCGGAGGGACCGGTCGCGCCAGGCTTCAAGGCTCACCTCCTTCGTTTGGGCCAGGTCCGCGGCGAAGGATCCCTCGAGAGCCCTCGCGGTGTACCCGTCGCCAATGAGCGCGTGGACTTCGAAGTTCAAGCGAAAACTCCGGAGGTCCATGTTCGCGCTGCCGACCAGGGCAAGCACACCGTCCACGACCATCATCTTCGCGTGGATCATGCCTGGCGCGTACTCGTGGATGTGGACCCCCGCCTCGATGAGCTCCTCGTAGTAGCTTCGGCCCGCGTGCAGCGTCACGACGTGGTTGCTTCGGGACGGCAAGATGATCCGTACCTCCACCCCCTGCAGGGCAGCCATTTGCAGCGCCACGACGAGCGCCCGGTCCGGGACGAAGTACGGGGTGGTGATGAAGACCCGCTCCCGGGCCCCTGCGATCGCCCCGAAGAACACTCTGTGAATCGCCTCACTATCCGTATCGGGACCGCTCGTGAGAATGGACGCATAGGCTTCGCCCATCGGTTCGCCCGCAGGCGGGAAGAATGATTCCCGCTCAGGGCGCTCTCGCGTGGAGAAGTACCAGTCTCGCAAAAAGACACTCTGGAGCGACGCTGCAGCAGGCCCATGGATCCGAATGTGCGTGTCTCTCCAAGCCCCAACGGATTGCAGGCGCCCGAGATACTCGTCGCCGATGTTGATGCCTCCGGTGAACGCCACGGCGCCGTCCACCACGACGATCTTTCGGTGATTGCGAAGGGAGACAGGCTGCAAAAGCATCGAGGAGAGAGGGAAAAAGAAAGTCACCTGTACCCCTTGCTGGCGCAGTTGCTTGATCCACGTGCGAGGCAACGCCAAGCACCCCCACCCGTCGCAAAGCAGACGCACGGCCACGCCGCGGCTCGCGGCTTCCATGAGCTTGTCGAGGAACCAGCGTCCCGTCTTGTCCGGCCGGATCAAGTAGTACTCGGCGTGCACATGACGCTCCGCTGCGTCGATCGCCTCCCCGATCGCCGCGTACGCCGCGGGCCCACCCTCGAGCACGTCCACCCGATTGCCAGCGGTCGCACGCGAGCGCGACAGCACCTCCCCCACGCGAAACAGCCCGCCGGTCTGGCCCGCGAGGGGAACAGGCAACGCCCCGATATCCGAGGCCGTGGCTCGGAAGCCGATGAGGTTTCCACGCAACGCCTCGTCCGCGTTGCGCTTGCGCCGCGCCGACCACCTGACGCGCGATCGGCCGAACAGAAGGAACAGCAAGGCGCCTACGACCGGCAAGAACACCAGCGTGAGAATCCACGCGATGGTCGACCCCGGGTCCTTGCGCCGGATCAGCACCCACGGGATGAGCGCAAAGCCCAGCGCCTCCACGGCGATGGCGCCATAGGTCAAGACGTCAGGAAGCCACTCGTCCCACCCTTCGGCTGGCACATGCAGAGCGTAGCCCGGATCGGAGAGAGTGTCCCGGATCAGAAGATCGGGACGGTCGTGCGAACCGTCACGTTCGACCCCGAGAACGGAGGCACGGAAGCACGGCGGAAGGTCGATGCGATGCATCCGCCCACGGGCGTCCCCGCAAAGGGAGGCCCATTCACCATCGCCACCGTCACACGTCCGGACGGGGCAAACGTGATGGACACCGACGCATTGCCCTGAGGGCCATCTGGCTGCTTGCAGCCCTGGGCAGCCCCCTTGAGCGCCCCGATGGACGCTGCCGCCGCTCCCTTGTCGAAGGGCGCCCCTCCGCCTTCACCCGGGGGAGGAGGCGCTGGGGTCGTGGCCGTGGTTGCGGGCTTGGTGGCCGCCGCTGTTGCGGTCGGCGCCGTAGCTGTGGGAGCCGTCGTCGCCGGAGACGCTGCCGTCGTGGTGCCGGTAGGGGCCACGAGCGACGACGTGGTGTCGCGAGTTGGCTCCGAGGTCGGCTCCGTCGATGGCTTCGCCGTCGCGGTTGCGACGGTCGAGGGTTCTGGCTGCGCCGTGGGGGCTGCGGTGGTGTCTGCGGCAGCAGTCACGGCCGCAGGGGGTTCGACGGCAGCGGTGCGAACGGGCTCCGAGGGGTTCTCTATCGGTGCTGGGTCCGGCCCAACCGCGACGGGTCCCGCCCCGCTTTCGTCCCCGCGCATCGCAAAGTACCCCACGCCAAGCACGAGGGCGAGCCCAACGACGCCGAGGCCGATGTACAGGCCACGCCCGGACGACGGCTGCGCGGGCTCCGTGGCGGGCCTCACGAGCGGCTCGGGCACGGCAAGAGCCGGGGCAAGGGCGGACTGCTTTTTGGCAGGCTTCTCGGACGGCGGGGCAGGCTCCGCTGGCGGAGGATCTCCGAGGATGTTCACCGGCATGGTGACCGGGGCGAAGAACTCGTTGGGCGGGTCTGAAATCCGTTCGTCCATGCGCGACATGGCAGCACTGATGTCGACGCGGGCAGAACTCGGCCTGTCTAGGTTCCTCGGCTTGGGCGGCGGAGGCTTGATCCTCGGGCCCGCACCGACGGGCACCGGCGGAGGCGTAGGCTTCGCGACAGGGTCCGGAGCCAGGGTGTCCGGGTCCAGCGAGACGGGCTCGACGGACGACGGCATCACCGACATCGGCTCGGGCTCGATCTCTTCCTCGAACGCCGGCGCATGTTCGACGTCCATCGGGACCTCGACGTCCTCTTCATCCTTCGGCATCTCGAACACGGAGCCCAGGTCCATCGACACACGGGAGAGCCGGGGTTTGGAGGAAGGCGGCGCGTCCTTCGGGTCGTAGGCGGAGCTCTTCGTCCACTCCGTCGTAGGTTCCCCGTCCGCGTCGGTCACCTTGTTGGCGGGCTTCACGGGCTGCGGCTTGACGACACTGGCCTTCTTGACGTCCTTTGGCTTGTCCTGCTTGATCTTGGGTTCGGAGGCTCTGGGGGCGGGTTGCCTGAGCGCTACGACCTTGCTGACGTCAGCCTCCGCTTCGCCTGACTTGCCCTTGCCATTGCCCCGGACCGCGACGCTCGACTTCTTCTCAGGTTGATCGGTCACCTGCGCGGGTTGCCCGTGGTCGACGACCGGGGAAAGCATACCGGGTGGCCGAAGTGTACCTGGCTGCGCGCCCTTCCCCCCATCCGCCGGGGCCGGAGCAGGCGGATACCGGGAGAGCAGCATGTCGTCAGCACCTTCCGTCGGGCTCGCCGTCTCCGCGCCGTCATCCGAGCGCGAGCCGTCGACCGTGATGGTTCCGCCGCACTTTCGACAACGAAAGCGAACCACCTTCTTCGCCACCAGCTCCTCGGATACGTAGAACCGAGCGGAGCACTCCGGACACTTCGTGTTGATCATGACCCAGCCAAACCTCTTGCTTGCCTGCCCCGAAATCAGTCCTCCGGATGGCAGCACGGTTGGATTCTACCAGAGGGTTTCACCTTTGGGTTCACCGCTGGCGTTCAACCATACGACAGCGTCGCACACCTAACATTGGATGGGCCAGATTCGCGGGAAACGCGACGAGGCGTCCTCCGGTGCCCCAGGGGACACATTTTTTTCCCACGGGAACGGTCGGCGAACGCACATCGGTGGGTAATGGCTGTCAGTGGTGATAGATTGTTCCAGGCATGGAAGCATTCTCGGACAGCCAAGCCGGAACCGGCGCCTCGTTCCCGGGGGTCAATCCCTTGGGTTCCGATGCGCTCCACCCGGGCCAGAAGTTGGGGCGCTACACGCTGCTCGTCCCCGTTGCACAAGGCGGAATGGCAAGGGTCTGGGCCGCTCGCCAGGTCGGGCAGCGCGGATTCCAGAAGGTCGTCGCCATCAAGACGATCATGCCCGCCCTCGCCGCAGACGCCGAGTTCGAGCGCATGTTCCTCGACGAGGCGCGCATCGCCGCCGCCGTCCATCACCCCAACGTCTGCGAGATCCATGACCTGGGCGAGGTCGGCAACGTCTTGTTCCTCGCCATGGAATGGGTCGATGGCGTCTCGCTGCTCGCCCTGCTCAAAGCCCGACCGCGAACCCCGCTCGAAGATGCCATCGCCGCACGCGTCACTGCCGATGCATGCGCGGGTCTCCACGCGGCTCACGAGCTACGCGACGAGAATGGGTACCCCCTCAACGTCGTGCATCGCGACGTGTCCCCGCACAACATCCTCGTGAGCATTAACGGGCAGGTCAAGGTCGCGGACTTCGGCGTCGCCAAAGCCATGGGCCTGGAGCACGCCCCCACGGTCGCAGGCCAGCTCAAGGGCAAGGTCGCTTACATGTCTCCCGAGCAAGCCGTCGGAGACACGAACGTGGACCGCCGCTCGGACATCTTTTCCCTCGGCGCCGTGCTGTACGAAGCCCTCACGGGCCACCGCGCGTGGGCCGGCGCCAACGACGTGGCGCGCCTCCAGAACCTGCTGGCGGGAAACATCATCCCTCCACGACAGATCCGTCCGGATATCCCGCAGGACCTAGAGAACATCCTCGCTTACTCCCTCGCCGTCGACCCCGCGCGACGTTACCAAACCGCCGAACAGATGAGGATGGCGCTCGAGCAGTTCCTCGTCTCACGCGGACTGATGGTGTCCGCAAGCAACGTCGCCAACTCGGTGCGACAGCTCTGCGGTCGCGAAATCGAGGAGCGCCAGGCCCAGATCCGACACGCCACGGCCATGATGCCGGACGAGCCCGACGCACCCTCCGCGGCTTCGATCGGCGCCTACTCCATGCAGCGACCGCCCACGCGCGGCATGCGACGCTCCACCGCGACCGCTATCACCTTCGTGGCAGGAGGTATCACCATCGCGGGTCTCATGGGCATCGTCGCGCTCAGCTCCCTTCCCAACGCTCCGGCTGCCACGCCGCCCGTCACGGCACCGCCCACCGAGACCGCCGCCCCGCTGCCCACGCCCCCCAAGAAGGTGAACAACATCCTCGTCAAGCCTTCGCCCGCAACCGCGGAAGTGGAAGTCAATGGCGTCGCGCTTGGCAAAGGCGAGCGCAGCTTCGAACGGCCGTCCCCAGGACAGACCCATACGGTGGTTGTACGCGCGCCTGGCTACGAGACCGCCACCATCACCATCAGCCACGACGCAACCGAGTCGGAATGGACCGTGGAGCTGACGGCCTCTCCCGATGCAGCGCCTTCGGCCACAGCCACGCCTACCACTCCGCCGGCCGCCCCCACGGTCCCTGCGACCAAACCTCCCCAACCCGCCGGCCCGCCCGCCGTCCCGACCGTCAAGCCCGGTCCCAAGGGCGGAAAGGCCCCAGCCATTCCCGACAACCCATTCTGACGAGTGCCAAGAGCATGAACACGTTTCTTCGCTTCCTGTCCACCTTCGCGCTGCTGTTCGTCATCGCCTCACCCCTCGCTCGAGCCGACGACGCAGCAGAAGCACGTCGCCGGTACAACGAAGGGAAAGCCGCGCTCGAGGAAGGCCGGTACCGCGAGGCCGCCCTGCACTTCGAGGCCACCGCGCGCCTCCGCAAGCACGGCGCCGGCCCCTACGCCGCAGCCATGGCCTGGGACAAGGCCGAAGAGCCCGCCCGCGCCGCCGACAACTTCCACCTCGCCCTCGAGCTCCCAGGTCTCGACGCCAAGTCGAAGAAGGAAGCCCAGAAACGACTCGAAGCCCTGCAGAAGTCCCTCGGCGCCGTCGTCGTCACCGGCCCCGAGGACCTCGTCGTCCAGCTGGAAGGCTCCACCGAAGCATCTCCACCCGCCCGCCTCCACGGCTCCCCAGGCATCAGTGTCTTGCTCGTCGTTCGGGGCGAGAAGGTCGAACGCCGAGACGTGAAGCTCGCCGCCGGAGAAGTCGTCGACCTCGATGTGACCGACCCCCTCCCCGAGCCGGAGCCCGAGCCGCCACCGCCCGCGCCGGCCCCTGTCGTCGAAGAACCAGAACCCGAACCCGTCGTCGAAGTGGACACGGGCTCCACCAAAACACGCAAGCTCATCGGCTACGGCGCCATCGGAGCCGGCGCCGTGTCCGCGGGCGTCGCGGTCGCTCTCGGCTTCAAGACCCTCTCGGCACGCGACACGTTCGAAGAGCAGCGAACGCAAGAAGCCTACGACGATGCCAAACAAACCCGCCTCTGGACCAACGTCGCCTGGGCAGGCGCCGTGGTGCTCGGCGGCGTCGGCACCGCCCTCGTTCTCTGGCCCGAGAAGGAGAAGAAGGGCCAGGAAGACTCGTCCTTCTCCCTGTCCGCCACCCCGACGGGTGTCCAGCTGCGAGGTTCATTCTGATGTTGCGAACGAATCGCTCTCCTTCCCTTGCCCTCGCTTTGCTCACCGGCGCCTTCGTGCTCGCCGGTTCTTCCTGCCTCGTCTCGCTCGACGAGTCGCTCATCGAAGAAGGCCCCGCCTCCGACGCCGGGTCCGACGCGGACGCCAACGTCTCGGAGACGGGCGACGCAAAGAACGATGCCGATGCCGACAAGCCAGACGCAGACGAGGACGCGGACGCCACCGTCGAGCCGGATGCGGATGCGGCGCCCGATTCACCCGAAGACGTGGAGACCGATGCGGATGCCGCGGTCGAAGCCGACGCACCGATCGACGTGCAGGAGGCTGGTGACGTCGTCGAGCCCGACGGCGACGCGTCGGACGGGGGAGACCCGTTCGATGGCGCGCTGTTGGAATGCTACGACGATGCGTGGTGTCCCCCCGTCGGATGCGCGATGCGCAAGTGTACGCAGGGCGTGTGCACGAGCGCGGGCACGATGAAGGAAGACGTGACCACGTTCGAGCTTCCCGCCGCGCTGCAGTGCAATCAGCAGGCGAACCGGGCGTGCGCGGTCGCCGTGCGCAACTACCTGGCGGTGCTGACCGCGGACGGGTTCGCGGTGTTCAACACCCGCAATCCACAGAACGTCCGGCAAGAGCTCGTCCCCAACAACGTGGGCCCGGGCTATAGCTACCTCGTCCGCAGCGGAGAGCGCCTGTGGGCCGCGAAGAATAGCTCCGGCGACACCACGGAGCTGGCGTGGCTCGACATTCCCCTCGACGGTACGAGCCCCATGCCACCCCCTTCGAAGACCACGGTGTACGTGCCGAACCTGTCTGCCAGACACGCCGCACCGAACGACGCGATCTACCTCTATCACACGGACTTCCAACCGGTGGGGTACGTGGCGAGGTTCGTACCCGGGCTTCCGACCACCCTGTCGAGCTTCGCAACGAACGACTCGCTGGAGACCACGGCCATGGCGGTGTCCGGCTCGCGACTGCTGCTTCACAGGCTGGTGACCTTCACGGACACTCCGGTCACCTACCGGCACCACTTCAGCCTGCAGTCCGACGTTCTCTCGGCGCAGTCCTCCAACAGCGGCAGCTACCAGGAAGAGAGCCTCACGAACACGAGCGCGTCGAGCGGGTTCTTCGCGACGAGCCGCACCGGGGCAGTGGCCTGGGTGATCGCGCGGCGGGACAGCACGCCGGAATGGAAGGACGTGCGCGCGTACTGGATGGTCGCCGATGGTTCATCACCAATCACCTCAGCGTCGGTCGTGCTCGAGAGCTACGGCACGCAACCGCCGGCCACGCCCGAGGGTCCCGTGGCCTTCATCAACAACGACACGGTCGCCACGGCGGTCTACTCCGGCACCTCTTCCCCGTCTCCCATGCTCGACATCGCCCGCAGGCAGTCCGGCACCCCGCCCCAGCTGACGAAGCGCATCCCACTCTCTCCGCTCGCCCCCGGCGCGCTCAACGTGGCCGGTGACGCGGGCTACGCCTACGTGATCACGGGCACGACCGTGCGCATGTTCGCACCTTCCTGCAATCCCTGACGCCGCGCTTCCCATCCAGAGGACGGGCGTGAGCCACCGCGCGCCGATCGTCCTTGCCTACCTCAGCTCGGCCACCTGCCTGCCGAAGTGCCGCTCGAGCGACGTGAACAGCTGATCGTCCGGCGAAACCCCCAGGTTCGCGGGCAACGCCAAGTGCACCTCGCTGTGGCCGATGTGAAGCACCATCAGCACGGGACAGCGCCCTGAGGACTGCTTCAGCACGCTCCCAAGTCCTCGGATCATCTCTTCGGTCGCAAAGGTCGCGTCGAGTCGCAACGCCACACAACGCGTCTCCGCGCGCACGACGTCCGAGAGCAACTCGGTGGAGTCGAGCAGAAGCGTGGGCCACTGCGGCCCCGCGTCGACCTCGTCGGCGTCCTGGGCAGGCTCCGGAAATCGGAGCTTGCCTCCGATCACAACGGGCTCGCCGGAGGTGAGAACCGGCGCGGCCTTGTCGATCCGGTTCTCGCGTACCTTGACCGTGACCTTGCCGGTCTTGTCTTCCAGGTCGAAGAACGCGCTCTTGCCGCCCGCTCCCTTGAAGATCTTCTCCCGATACCCTTCCACCATCCCCGCCACGCGCACTTCCGCCCACGCATCCTTGGCCACGAGTGACGCAACCGAGACCACGCCGAACTTCTCGAAGTCTCTCCCGTAGCGATCCAGGGGATGGCCCGAAAGGTAGAACCCCAGAGCCTGCTTCTCCCGAACACACAGCTCGCGCAGATCCCATTGCGGGATGTCCGGGTAGTCGGCCACCGTCGCCGTCGTGCTCCCTACCGCCGCATCGAACAGTCCGAACAGCGTGGTCTGCCCCCGTTCACGATCCTTGCTCGCGGACCGGCCTCGCTCCAGGGCAAGGTCGATCGACGCGAACGCCTGCGCCCTCGACACGTCGGACGGGGCCAAGGTGTCGTCGAACGCCCCGCATTGCACAAGGGCTTCGAGCACGCCGCGGTTGAGCTTGCGGGCATCGACGCGCGAGCAGAAGTCGAACAGATCCTTGAAGTCTCCTTGCTCGCGTGCTTCGAACACCGCATCCAGGGCGGCATCCCCCACACCGCGCACCGCGCCTAGACCGAACCGGATCATCGGCTTGAGCGGGTCCTTCAACCGGACGCCTCGCGGCGGCTTGAACGACCCGTCCGGCGCGCCATAGACCACCTTGAAGTCCGTATCCGATCCATTGATGTCCGGCTGCAGGATCTGCACGCCCATCGCCCGCCCCTCGTCGATGATGCGCACGACCTTCTCGGTTTTCTCTCGGTCTGCCGTCATGAGTGCGCACAGGAACTCCGCCGGATAGTGCGCCTTGAGATACGCGGATTGGTACGTCACCAGCGCATAGCCCGCAGAATGGCTCCGGTTGAAGCCGTACTTCGCGAACTGCGCCACGAGCTCGAAAATCTCCTTTGCCTTGTCCTCGTCCACGCCGTTCGACCTGGCCCCCTGGAGAAATGTGTCGGTCTGCTTGTCCATCTCCTCCTTCTTCTTCTTGCCCATCGCGCGACGCAGCAGGTCCGCGCCCCCGAGCGAGTAGTTCGCCAGCTTCTGCGCGATCTGCATGACCTGCTCCTGGTACACGATCACGCCGTAGGTCGGCTTCAGGAGCCCGTCGATGAGCGGGTGCATCTTCTTGATCTGTTGGCGACCGTGCTTGCACGCCACGAACTGGTCCACCATGCCGCTCTCGAGCGGACCCGGGCGGTACAGGGCCACGGCGGCAATGATGTCTTCGAAGCAGTCGGGACGAAGCTTCTTGAACAGGTTCTGCATGCCCGACGACTCGAGCTGGAATACCCCCGTGGTCTCCCCCGACTGCAACAGAGCAAACGTCTCCGCATCGTCCATCGGGATCTGGTTGATGTCGAAGGGAGCTTGTCCCTTGCGGTCGGGGCGCATGTTCACCCGGCGAACCGCGATGTCAATCACCGTCAGCGTCCGCAACCCCAGGAAGTCGAACTTCACCAGCCCCGCCTGCTCGACGTCCGACATATAGTACTGCGTCACGAGCGTCTCACCGTGCTGGAAGGCCGGCACGGTGTCCCACAACGGGCCGTCGGCAATGACCACGCCAGCGGCATGCATGCCCACGTGGCGGGTCAGCCCCTCGAGTTTCTGGGCCTGCACCAAAACCTTGCCCTCCCGGTCGCCCAGGTCCCAGATGGCCCGCAGCTTGGGCTCGAGACCCAACGCCTCCGGGATGGTCGCCGTCTTGCCCGGTCCCACTTCCGGCACGAGACTCGCCAGCTTCTGCGCCTCCTGCGCGGGAACACCCATCGCCCGCGCCACGTCCTTGATCACGCTCCGCGCCTTGAGCTCGTGAAACGTCGCGATCTGCCCGACGGAATTCACCCCGTACTTCTGCGCCACGTACCGGATGACCTCGTCCCGTCGGTCCATGCAGAAGTCGATGTCGAAGTCGGGCATGGACACGCGCTCCGGATTGAGGAAGCGCTCGAAGAGCAGATCGTAGGGCATCGGATCGAGATCGGTGATCCGCATCGCATAGGCCACCAGAGACCCTGCGCCCGACCCGCGCCCAGGCCCCACCGGGATTCCGTTCTGCTTCGCGTACCGGATGAAGTCCCACACGATCAGGAAGTAGCCAGGAAACTTCATCTCCACGATGACGGAGATCTCTCGCTCGAGCCGCTTGCGGTACATCGACTCGTCCACCGGCTTGCCCACGCGACGGTACTCGTCGAAGCGCTCCTGCAGCCCGTCCATCGCGACCTTGATGAAGTACGTGGTCGTGTCCTGCCCCTGGGGCAACTCGAAGCTCGGAAGCGTCGGCTCCCCCAGCTTCAACTTCCAAGACGCGCACATCTCGGCCACCACGAGGGTGTTGCGGAGGGCCTCGGGCCACTGCGGAAAGCGCTCCGCCATCTCCCGCGGCGACTTCAGGTACATCTCCGTCGACCCGTGATGAAGCATCTTCGCCTCGTCGTAGGTCGTCCCCGTGTGGATGCAGTTCAGGAGCAGCTGCGCCTCCGCATCCTCCGGTCGCGGATAGTGCACGTCGTTCGTCGCGACGATCGGCAGCCCCAGCTTGCGCGCCGCTTCGACCAGAATGCCGTTGACCACCGGCTGCTCCGGCAGCCCGTGGTCCTGAAGCTCCACGAACAAGTGACCCGGGTCCGCGATGTCCCGCAACTGGACCAGCGCTCCCTCGGCCGCATCGGGCCCGTTGTGCAGGATCGTCTGCGGCACACGCCCCCCAAGACATCCCGTCAGCATCACCACGCCGCCCGCATTCGCCGCCACCGTCTCCAAGGAAACGCTCGGCCCCACGTCGCTCGCCGGCTGGATGTGTCCAAGCGAAACCACCCGGACGATGTTGTGGTAGCCCTGATCCGACGCCGCAAGCAGCACGAGGTGATCGACAGGGGCGCTCTCGGCCGCCCGCCCTCGCGCTCCGGTGTCTCGCGCCACGTTGATCTCGCACCCGATGATCGGCTGAATCCCCGCCCCCAAGCACGTCTTGTAGAACCCAATCACCCCGAACATGTTGGCGTGATCCGTGATCGCCACCGCCTTCATGTCCATGCGCTGAACCAAGCTCACCAGGTCCATGCGCTCTTCCGGGATCTTGCTCGTCTCGGGCTTGAGTCGAATCGCCCCGTCGAGCATCGAGTACTGCGTGTGCACGTGCAGGTGCACGAAGTCGTCCATCCCCCCGAACTAGCCCCAAATCAAGCACCGTTCAAGGAACGCGCTTGGGTTTGGGGCTATCCGAGCCGAAGGCGAGGCGTATTGGGGTGAGCCGCGGTGAGCGCGGCGAGGGGGCTTTGCGAAAGCCCCCTTAGAAAAGCCTAGTCCCGAAGCAGCGCGGAGCGCTAGATTTGGGACTAGCGACTGTGGCGCCGGGAGTAAGCGCCGTCCTGGCCTCGACGCTCCGCTATCGTGACAACCAGGTGACATCTCGCCCCTTCCCCGCGAATGACGCGCCGCGTGATGGCCTCCCCGGCGGCGACATGCTTCTCTTCTTGCGAAGAGACTTGGACATGGGACCGCACCCTCGTACTATGCACGGTCGCTGCATCCTCAGGATCCGCAGCCATCACGATTGAGTTGACGAGCCCCTCGCTCGATCTTCGCCACAGGGAACATTGGGAGGCCAGGAAGAATGCTTCAGAACAATCGCACAACCTTGATTTCGTCCTTCGCAGCCGTCGGCATCCTCGCGCTCGCCAGCGCTTGTGGCGGTTCTGACGAAGGGGACGACGGCGGCGGCAGCAACACGCCCGACGAGCCTTGCACCGACTGCGCAACGCCCCCGGCAACGCCTGCCGCTGGGGCGTCGGGCGACGGCCCGGGCGCGGTATTGGCGGTCAACAAGCTGTTCCTCGGGGACACGGACCGACAAGGCAGCCCCAGCCAGACCGCGTGGAAGGACTTTGGCTACGACCTCGACGGGTACAAGTCGACCAAGAACTCAGTCACGCACTGCAAGTTGAACGGCGATGTGAACCCGTCCGCGATCAAGACCGACGGCACCAACGGGATCGACAACTCCTTCGGGGCGAACATCGTCCCGGTCATCGCGGGTGTGGCGTCGGATGCGGCCCAAAGGATCAACGAGACGCTCGAGGAGGGGTCTTTCACGATCATCCTCGAGGTGAAGACCGTGGGCGGCGGCAAGGACTATGTGAACTTGCCCGCGGCGCTCTACGCGGGAGCGAGCCTTCTGGAGGAGTCGGGAGCTGGCCCCAACTGGGACGGCAACGACGAGTGGCCTGTGTTCTGTGAGCTGATGAACGACTGCAAGGACACGGGCACGACGCAGTTCCCGGATGCGACTTCGAAGGTACAGTTCCCTTCGAGCTACGTGGCGGGCGGAACGTGGGTCTCCGGTTCGAAGGGCACGGTCAACCTTTCGTTGTCCATCCAGGGCTTCTCGTTGTCGCTGGACATCAACCAGGCGGTCGTCACGGCGGACATGTCGGGCAATCCTCCAAGCTCCGCGACGAACGGGATGATCGCGGGCGTGATCGAGGCCCAGAAGCTGGTCGACTCGCTATCGAACATCGCTGGCAGCATCAGTCCCAGCCTTTGCGGGGACAGCCCCACGCTGCAGAGTGTGAAGGCGAGCATCTTGGGGGCTGCGGACATCATGAAGAACGGGACCCAGGACCCCGCCCAGGTCTGCGATGGGATCTCGGTGGGTCTCGGGTTCGACATGAAGGCCGTGAAGCTCGGCACCGTCATGGACAAGAACCAGCCCGGCCCCGACCCCTGCCTCGAGCAATAGCCTACACAATCCCGGTCCCCTGCTCACCAGTCTGACCGGTGACGCTCCGTCAAGGTGTGTTGCTCCTGGGCCGACCGCCGGCCCTGCCCTTTCCCCTGGGCCCCAACAAACAAAACCCCTTTCCGACGCCCCAAAGTGGGGCTACAAGGACTTTTGTGTGAACACGGTCCGGGGGCATCCCGTCCAACCCGGCGCGTTCGTCCGCCAAGTGGCGCCATGAACGCGACATGCCGAATCTTGAAGGCAACGTCGAAGGAGGAACAGGATCATGGGTCGAAAGCTCGCTGCTTCGCTTATCGCAATCGTTTTCATGGGCTGCACCGCGCAGGCGCAGTTCGGCAACCCCGAGGAGCCGGCCACGCCCGCGCCCGCCTCCACGCCTGAGCCCGCCCCGGCCGCTACCCCGGCCGAGCCTGCCCCGGCCGTCGCCCCCGCCACCCCCACCACCAGCGCTGTCAAGCAAGAGGGCGGCAAGCTGAAGATGCCCGGCGCCATCGTCTTCGAATTCGGCAAGGCCACGCTGCTCCCCGAGTCCGAGCCCGTCCTCGACCAGCTCAAGCTCTTCCTCGATCAGAAGCCCCAGATCACCCTCGTACGTATCGAAGGCCACACCGACAACGTCGGACAGGCCGCCGCCAACCTCAAGCTCTCCGGTGAGCGCGCCCTCGCCGTCCGAACCTGGCTCGTCAACAAGGGCATCGACGGCAAGCGCCTCATCTCCGTGGGCTTCGGGGACCTCAAACCCGTCGCCGACAACAAGACCGACGAAGGCCGCGCCCAGAACCGCCGCACCGAGTTCATCGTCGTCGAAGTGAACAGCAAGCCCTGGCTCGGGGCCGACCCCACCGCCGGCGGCACCGTCTTCGGCGACAACCCCCGCTGATTAGCCCTCGACGACGGGCGATTCGGTGGTCTGCTCCGCGTGATCTTGCTAGGGTCGCGTCATGACCCGTCTCGCCCTTCCGCTCGCCCTGCTACCCCTGATCCTCTCCGCCTGCTCCAAGGACCGAAGCTCGCGCGAGTGGTCGCCCCAGGACCATGACCAGCCCGCCTCCGCGCCGGTTGCCACCGCCACCACCAACGCCGGGTCCGGGTCCCCCAATGACCCTTACCGCTCGGCATGCGCCCCCTGCCACGGCACCGATGGCAAGGGCGACGGCCCCATGGGCCGCTCCCTGCGCGTTGCCGATCTGTCCTCCGTCGCCTGGCAGGAGCGAGTCTCTGATCAGGAGATCGCAAAGGTCATCGCCGAGGGTCGCGGCAAGATGCCCGGCTTCAACCTCCCACCCGCGGAGGTGGACGCCCTCGTGAAGAAGGTTCGCTCCTTCCGCAAGTAGCATGTCTCTCGCTGATCGGCTCCCTCGCGGTCGTCGCCTCTCGTCCTTGCTGCTCGTCGCGGCAGCTGTCGTCGTCTATCTGGGCTTCGTCGAACCGCACGCGATGGAGGAGCACGTGGTCACCCTCCAACTCGACGGCCCCGCCCACGACATCACCCGCATCGACACCTCCTGGACCGGCATCGACACCCACGAAGGCGAGACCGTCGGCGGCGGTTCTCTGTACTTCAAGCCCGGCCAGGCGCCTCGAGAAGTGCAGACCACGGTACATGCACCGTCGGGAACGTACTGGCTCGACGTCACGGTGTCGCGGGGCCCCGCGCAGTCGGCATCGCGACGACGCATTTCGCTGACGGGCGACGCCCAGGTGTTCGTTCCCGTGAACGGACGGTAACTCGTTGTACCCAGGGGGCTGTGGCCGATCGTTCACGAGTGGCCGCGGCGCATGGCGGATTCCCGAGGTATGCTCGGATCGGTCGGGCGGCACACGGCTTGCTGTAGGGGATTGAGATCAGGAGCCAAGGAGGAACCGATGCGAAACGTGGTGATGTTCGTGGCGTTGGCAGGCGTGATGGGAATGACCGGGGCATGCGTCATCCAGGAGTCCGACCCGGACGCCAGCAAGTTCAGAGAGGGCATCCCGAGCAAGGACCAGGTCGCCCTCGAAGAACCTGTCGCGAGCACGGGAACGACCGGTACCCAGAGCTTCGAGCTGGGCATGGGGCTGCAGGACGGCCCGGGGGCCACCTCGTACGCCACTTACTACCGTTTCACGCGGGAGATGTTCGACGGTGTGAACCTGGGCACGGCCGCCATCCTGGGCAGCATCTGGATCATCGTGAGCTACCCTCCGACTTCCCTCGAGGAGGAAGAGGCGATCTGGGGTCCCTGGACCGAGGCGCTATCGCCGGCGGAGTACAGGTTCCGAGCGACCGAGGTGGCGTCGGAGCAATATGCCTATGCGCTCGAGGCGAGGGCGAAGAACACGGATGACCCTTGGAGAGCGGTGTGGCTCGGGGAAGGGTTCGGCGAGGGGCACCAGGACCACCTGGCGGGCTGGTTCGAGCTGGACTTCGACACCGCCAACGAGGTGGACCCGACCCGCTTGAACGCGGACGAGGAGTCCGGCAAGGTTCGGGTCACGTACGACCTTCGCTCGTATCCCACGACCATCCGGGCCCAGATGACTGAGACCCAGAGCGATGCCTGGTTCGACATCCGCCTGACCACGGAGAAAGACGGGGGAGGCCGCGTGGACATCGACGCCCTGGACGACGTGGATGACAGCAAGGTGACGAAGAAGGAAGACGTCGCGATGCGGAGTCGCTGGTCGGCGACGGGAGCGGGGCGAGCCGACGTCACGGTCGCGCACGGGGACCTGCCCGAGGGCACGGTGGTCCATGCTTCGGAGTGCTGGTCCGCCTCCTTCTCGCGGGTGTACTGGAGCGACAGCATCGGCATGGAGCCCGAACAAGGCGACGAGGCGTCGTGCGCGTTCGAAGGCGCGGAGTTCTAGCAGTCCCCCGCGCTGCCAACCTCCGCACCAATCCACGCGCGGCGGTACTTCAGCGGATTTGTACCGACTCGGGCAAGGACTGGGCCTTGCTCCGACGTCCGCACCAACCACAACCCCTTCTGTGGTCTCTGCGCCCTCTGTGGTTTTCCGGGCTCCCCCGCTTCCGTCAATCCACATCCTTGCAGCAGCGGAAGCCCGTCTCGTCGCCGTTATAGAACTCGTCGTGGGCGGTCTGGGCGGCGCGGCAGTGGTTGCGCGACGGCTGCCAGTAAGCGCCCTTCATGGCGGGCCGGGCTGGAATGGAACCGTCGATCGTGGTCCACTCTTCGAGATTGCCAGACAGGTGATGGACGCCAAACGGGCTGGTGCAGCTGGGGTGTCCGTCGGGGCCTTCTCGCAAGTCGGTCAGACGCCCGTCGGTGCGATAGATGTCGATGCGGTCTGCATTGCACGCTTCCGCGTCCCTGACGAAGCCGTAGGGGTAAGGCCGCAATTCTTCGCCTTCGCAAGCGAAGTTCCACTCCGACTCGCGGCATACGCGCTTTCCGAGGCTCTCGCAGGTGCGCTTCGCGTCGGTCCAGGACTGGCCGGTCGCGGGCAAGGTCTCGCCGGGGGAGACGTACTCGTCCCGGTCGATGCAGTAGTGCATCGATTTACGCTCGGTCAGGCACTTGGCGGGGCGTGCGTACTCAGCGCACCGGAAGTAGGCGTAGCGGCCTTCTGTTTCGAGCCAGCGGACGCACTTGTGCTCGACTTCAGGGCAGTACTGTCCGGAGACGAGGACCATGTCCTTGGGGCAAGTCGTTGCCTGCTCCTGGGCGCTGCGGGTGCGGTCAGCGGCAGCGGCCAGGGCATCCGTGATAGAAGGCTGGGTGAGCACGTTTCCAACCACCTGGGGCCCGAGGGCGGCAAGCAGCTGCGGCACGGCCTTCACACTCTCGGCGGGAGCAGCGCCCAGCGCGGATTGCGCGTTCTCACCCGAGACCGGGCTGCGATCGTCTACGCATCCTGCGAGCACCGAAAGGGAGAGCAGGAGGATGGGGAGGCGCTGCTTCATGGGTTACCTGACGAGACTACGCGGAAATGTCAGGGATACCTAGCGGCGTCAAGCAGAAATCGCATTCGCCAGGCCACTCCGCGCGCAATAGCCCAAAAATAAAGCGAAATTAGGCCGCCAGCGCGAGGGGGATCAGGCGGATGCCGACGGGCTCGAAGCTCGCTCGGACTTGGAGCGTCCCCGGCGGATGCCCAGGCGGTTCTCGACCTCGTCACACAGATGCTCGAAGTCCTCCCGCCCGCGCCCCCCTCGGGATTCGTAGTCGTAGATGGTCTGGTGGTGACTGGGACTGGCCTTGTGGTGCGTGTTCACGCGAATCCCATGCTCGAAGACCTGCGACCCGAACGTCTTTCGCAACATGGCCTCGACCTCGTCCGTGATCCGCTCGCGCCGATCCACCATCGTCAAGACGTAGCCGAGCACCTCCACGTCGACCCCGATCTGCTGCTGCACCGAAGCGAGCGTGTCCCGAAGCAACTTCAGCCCGAGCATGGGCAGGTACTCGCAGGACACCGGCACCAGCAGATGGGTGGCCGCCACGATCGCGTTCAGGGTGAGCAGGCCGAGGTACGGGGCGGTGTCGAGCAACACGATGTCGTAGTCGGCGATGGCGGGCGCTTGCAATGCGCGAGCGAGCACGTGTTCCCTGCCGAGCGCGGAAGCGAGGTGCAGGTCGACGACCGCCATCCGTTCCCCCGCAGGCGCCAGGTCCAACCCCTCGTGGGGAGTCTTGGTAATCGCGTCCGCGAGGGGACGACCTTCGAGCAAGCACCTGGCCACATCGCTGGGGGGCTCGCCGTTGGCCCGCCCGAGGATAGCGCTGGCGGAGCCCTGTATGTCGAGGTCGACGAGCAAGACTCGTCGGCCACGACGCGCCATGCCTGCGGCAAGATTCACGGCAATCGTGGTCTTGCCCACGCCTCCCTTCTGGTTCGCGATGGCGAGAACGGGTTGGAGCGAGCGAGCGGACATGGGACCTCCAGTTATCGAAGTGGAGGTAGCGCACCAGACACCTGGGTGGAGTGTCAAGGCTCTTGCGACGAATGATGCAATGGGCGGAGCGGGTGTGTCCCGGGCGTCCGGGGGGTCGCAGGATCACCATTGACAGATGCCGTCGGCCCGCGGATCACCCGAGGCTCCGAGGCGCCGGGAGGTGAGGATGGTGGCGGATCCCCCCTCAGGGCTGCGTCTCGGCGCCCACAGGTGGCTAGGAGACAGCGGGGCGGGCTGCGCACAACTTACTGAATTCATTATGCACAGAACCGGCTCGGGGTCGCGGGAGGGTCGTGGCATGAGGGGCGCAATGATTTTTGGCTTGTAGGGCGGAAGACGCGCCGCTAAGAGTTGGCCCACGTCCAAGAACGGTGGCACCTTATCCTACATGTACGACTGACCTGGCTAGGACCTTCTACTTGAACTTGAACCGGAGCTTCCGGTTCGACCGCGTGCCTTGAAACGAGAAACGATGGTCGCCCTCGACGGCGGCATGGAGGAACGATGAAGCTGGCCCCATGGTTCGTGGCAGCGCTCGCCCCCTTCGCGGTGATTGGATTTGGCAGTTCCTACTTCGGACATATGGCCGTGGTGATGCTCACCTTCGGCATCTTCTTCGGGACCCTTTCCCTCGGAAAGGCCCATGGCGTTCAGTCTGGCGCCAACGGGACCGGCGAGCCCACGTGAGGCTGCCGCCCCCTCCGCTCCCGCCTCTTTCCCCATCAAGCTTCAAATACCGCTACGCGTGACCGAATCGGCACGCTAGGGTCCATCCCATGGTGGATGGCACGGGCCAGCTCAAGAGAATCGAAGAGTTCGACCTGTTCGATGCCGAGACCGTCAAGCTGATCCTCCGCGGAGACTCGGTTGTCGACTGGCATCGCCTCAATCTGGAGACCGAAGAGCAGGCGGTCGAGTTGCTCGAGGCCATGGAGTACCGGCCCTTCGAGCCCCCTGACCGTGCGCGCCTCGAGAAGATAAAAAATGAGGCGATCAGCTACCTGCGGCGCCACTTCGACTTCCCCATCCCCAAACCCGTGGAGCGCGCTTCGGTCGAGGAGCTGATGCTCACCGCGTCGGGCAAGGGGCACCGGCAGCTGTGCGCCTGCACCATCCTGAAGGCCATGCATATCGTGCATCACGTCGAGTGCCGGGAACTGGCGTTCACGCTGCCCATGTCGATGCAAGACGTCTTCAAGCTGGTGGAGGAGAAGGTCTACCGGGTGATCGGGGACATGCTGGCGGCGGGCTTCCCGATCACCGAGTTCATCGGCGGCCGCAAGAACAAGGACTCGCTCTACACCAAGCTGCTCTCCAAGTCCGAGACCACGGCAGCGAACGTCTACGACCGCATCCGATTCCGGATCGTCACCCGGGGAGCGGACGACATCCTGCCTACAGTCTTGTACCTCTCGAAGCGGGTATTTCCTTTCAACCAGGTGATCCCCGGCCAAAGCCTGAACACGATGTTCCAGCTCAAGAGCTACCTGTCGCAGTTCGAGCGGCTCCGGAACCTGGTACCGATGTTTCAGCTCGGCGTGGCCGACGATCTCACGCACACGGACAATGCGTTCAGCGGCCGCTCGTTCCGCGCGGTGCACTTCGTGGCGGACGTTCCTGTGCGGCTTCCGAAGGAGCACCTCGAGAACGCGCCGAACAACGTCTGGGCCTTGGGGCCGGTGGTCTCGGTCCTCAGCGAGTTTCAAATCGTGGACACGGACACGGAGGTTACGAACGAGCTGGGGGACGGAAGCCACACCGCATACAAGAACCGCCAGAAGGAAGCGGTGATGCGCCGGCTCAAGCTGGGAACGCGCACGGGGAGCGTGCGCAGGAGCGACGCTCCGCCGCGTTCGCGCAGGCGTTCGTAGTCGCTGGACGCGTTACGGAGCCGTAGAGAGGTTCCGGGTCCGACCGACCGAACAGGGCGATCAGGACGATCAGCAGAAGCACGACGAGAGCACTGCCCGCCCCGAGCACGATCCACCCCTTGTTGACGGCCCCCGGGTCGGCGGTTGCGATCGCCTGACGCAAGCGAGCGATTTCCCGTCCGTGCCCCGCCAGCGTTTCTTGCGCTTGAAAGAAGCGCTGCTGGAGTTGCTGCGGCACCACGCCCGAGCTGGTCTCGATCAGGCTGGCTCCGAGCGCGATGAGGGCAGTTCGCCGCTCGGACTGGGCGTGCTCCACCCCTTGGGACCGAACTCCCAGCTCCTTGGCGTAGGACTGCTCGATCGCGCGACGCTGTTTCTGCAGGTCCGAAATGCCTCGCTGCACGGTCTTGCTCGCGCTGTCAGCCGCGTTCCAGACGCGCTGCGCCTCGTCGAAGGCTGCCTGGGGAGCGGCCAGCGCCTCGCGACGTTCCGCGAGGATTTGTGAGAGGTCCTGGATCTTCTGGGCGTGTTCGGGCAGCGCGGTGCGTGCTTGCGGGCCTGCGGCGGCGCGGGCGACATCCTGCACGTTGCGCAGCTCAATCTCGGCGCGCTTGAAGGCAGCCCGGGCCCGCTCCAGGGAACCCTTGGCCTGATCCAAGCTCTTCGCGGCCGCATCGACCTGGGCACGCGCGCTGGCTTCCTGGCCCCGCTGGGCGTCGATCTGCTGGTCGACCACAGACACCCTCTGTTCCAGCTCCAGATTTCGCTCGCTCAGCGCCTGCTCCCGCGACGCAGCCTGCTGTTCGACCTGCAGAAGCGGCTCGAGCAATGGGGCCATCTCCCGGGAAGACTCGATGGCAGGCCGCACTTGCTCCGCCAGGTCCGCCAAGCAGTCGTCACGCGCCCGCTCCGCCAGCGCCGCGGACTGCCTGGCCAAGTCGATCCGTCGCTGCAGGTCCCGCTTGCGGGTCGCCACGCGCAGCGCATAGGTCGGAAACTCCCACAGCTTATCGGGCACCGCGCCGAAGTCCGCGAGCACCGCCAGATCGTACACGTCGAACACCGGCTCCTGCCCATCCGACGGTGGGGGCTCCTGCCTTGGCGCACCCACGGCTTGCAGGGACGGCTGAGAAACACGAGGCCCGGGGGCCGGAGCCTCGCGTTGCTGGGGGGGAAGCGGTTTTCGAGGGCTGACGTCGAGCTCGAGCGACAGCCCACCGGGGGCGGCCTCGAACGCGTCCCCACCGAAGGCGTCGGGCCCCCCCTGCGCGCTGAGCGGTTCCACCGAACCCGCGAGGTTCAATCCCCCGGGCTCATCGTCATCGTCGAAGGAATCGAACGACGAAAAGCCGCCCGCAGAGATCGACGGATGCTCGTGCGGGGCCTTGCCACACAGGGGACAGACGTCGTAAGCGCGTGGGGTGCTTCCCTTGCACCATGGGCAGATGGACATTCCTGGGGATGGTAGACGAAACGGCCGCCGGAACCCAAGCACGGAGAGAGCCGCTGGGAGGCGCCAAGCATCTTCCGGTTCCTCCGGTTCGTCGAAGCCCTCCCCGGTGCGGCTTCGATTGACACCCCTGCCTCCTGCCTTCTAGGGTGGGCCCACGTTCGGACCGCCCCACCTCCGAGAGCTCACCCCATGCGCTTGTATCAGGGAAGAATCACCCCCATCGCCTCGGCCATCGTCAAGGCGCTCGTCTCGAATGACGAGATCGAAACCGAGGCTCCGAAGGACGTGGAGGCAGACATCGAGGCCGTCCTCAAGACGTACCTCGACGCCGAGCGACAGGTGAACGACGAGGCCAAGGATCTGATGCAGGCCCGAAAGCTCGCGCCCCACGAGCTCGGACGCATCAAGCGTCTGGTCGCTGACAAGAAGGGCATCGCGATCGGCGACGACACCCTCGACTACCTGCTCGACCAGATCGTCGCCATGCTGATGTACTCCAACGCCGTGTCCGAAGTCTTCGTCGAGGACGTGGACCTTCGTCGACGGATGGCGCCCATTCTGAAGCGAGAAATGGCGGTCGACGAGCAGTTGGAGCAGGAGACCCGTGCACGGCTCCGGCACGTGCAGGAGGGGACACGCACCTGGGAAGTCGAGTACCAGCGCGTGATAGAGGACATTCGACGACGCAAGGGTTTGTGAGCCACCCTCGGAGAGAGGTTTCGAGACGATGTGGGTTCCGAAGGTCGAGGAGAAGCACTACTACTGTCACCGCTGCCGCAACGAGATCGAGATGATCGCCAAGTTGCAGCGGACCGACACGTGCCCGCACTGCGGTGTGGACGTGCACTGCTGCAAAAACTGCGAGTACTGGGACCCGTCGGCCCACAACCAGTGCAAGGAACACATTGCGGAGTACATTCCAGATCGGGAGAAGACGAACTTCTGCACGTTCTTCACCTTCCGCGATGGGAAGCCCGAGGACACGTCGTCCACGGTGGCGAGCTCCAAGTCGAAGCTCGATGCCCTGTTCAAGAAGAAGTAGGGCGCGCAGTGCTCGACCTCAAGCGCTCGGATTCGAGGTGATCCTTTGAAGAGCATGACCGGGTTTGGCGTCGGGCGCGCTCCCCTCGGCCAGGGCCGCATCGTGGTAGAGGTTCGTTCGGTCAACCACCGGTTCCTGGACGTGCGGGTTCGAGCACCGAGGGAACTGGCTGATCTGGCGATGCACGTGGAGCAGCTGGCGCGACAGCAGCTTCGGCGGGGTCGGTTCGAGCTCGTGCTTCGCGCCGACGGGCTGATCCCGCAGTTATCTGCGGTCGATCTGGTGCGCGCGCAGGCGGTATACGAGTCGTTGCGCGCCCTGCGGGACCGGATCGCCCCGGAAGCGGACGTGCCGTTCTCGATGCTGTCCGGGATCCCGGACATCTTCGTGGCGGACAACCAGAGCCAGCACGAAGCCGCACTGGAGGCGGCCTCGGAGGCCCTGAGCCAGGCCTTGCGCGCGGCCGACGTGATGCGTGCGAGGGAAGGCGTCGCCTTGACCGCCGACCTGCTCGACCGCCTTGTCGCCATCCGCAAGCACACGCTGGTCATCGCCGCCCGCCGGGACGCCATCGTGGACGCCTACCGCAAACGGTTGCGCGATCGGGTCCAGCGACTGCTCAGTGACATCGACATCGCGGTCGATCCTTCCCGCATCGAGCAAGAAGTCGCGCTCGCGGCCGAGCGGTGCGACATCGAGGAGGAGATCACGCGGCTCGGAAGCCACTTCTCGCAATTCGAACACCTGAGCCAGGGAGACGAGCCCGCGGGCCGTCGCCTCGACTTCTTGCTCCAGGAAATGGCGCGTGAGGTCAACACCGTGGGCTCCAAGAGCCAGGACGCTTCCGTTGCCCATGCGGTCGTCGAGATCAAGGCCGAAATCGAGCGCATGCGCGAGCAGGTGCAGAATGTCGAGTGACCCCCACCGCCTCGGCGCTGCCCGGGACGACTTCCTGCTGCTCATCCTCTCGTCGCCTTCGGGAGCGGGAAAGAGCACGCTCACAGCCAAGCTGCGAGAGCGCTTCCCGGGGTTGCGATTCTCCGTCTCGCACACCACGCGTTCTCCCCGCGCCAACGAAAAGGACGGGCGCGAGTACCACTTCATCGATAGGGCGGCGTTCGAAGCGATGGTGGCCGCCGATGCGTTCGTGGAGTGGGCAGAGGTGCACGGCAACCTCTACGGGACGAGTGTTCAGGCGATCGAGAGCGCCCGGGATGCCAACGAAGGGGTGCTCTTCGACGTGGACTACCAGGGAGCCCGTCAGATCCGCGCGCGCTATCCCGAAGCGGTGAGCGTGTTCATCCTGCCACCGTCGCTGGACGAGCTGGAGAGGCGGCTTCGCAACCGTGCGAGCGATAGCGAGGCGTCGATCGCGACGCGGCTCGCGGCTGCGCTCGGAGAGATCAAGCACTACGGCTTTTTCGATTACATGGTGGTCAACGACCGCTTGGAGGAAGCCGCGGAACAGCTGCGGGGCATCGTGATGGCAGAGCGATGCCGGCGGGGTCGCCGCGCGCGGATGGCCGAGAGCATGTTGCGAGAAGCGCATCGGCGGTAAGCCGACGCAACCCTGAGGCATGGACGAGGGTCGGCGCGGAGGAGGAGCGAACGCATGGGAAACGTACTGGCGGTCATCGGCGGGTCGGGTCTGTACGAGCTGGAGGAACTCGAGGACATCGAGAAGCTCGCTGTCGCCACCCCCTTCGGGGATCCCAGCAGCCGGGTCGTGCGAGGTCGAATCGGGGACACCACGATGCTGTTCCTCCCGAGGCACGGCGACGGGCACGCCATCCCGCCGTCGGCGATCAACTACCGGGCGAACATCTGCGCGTTGAAGATGCTCGGTGCGACGCACCTGATCTCGGTGAGCGCCGTGGGCTCGATGCGCGAGGAAATCCATCCGGGGGACCTCGTACTGGTGGATCAGTTCGTGGACTTGACGAAGCGTCGGATCTCGACGTTCTTCGACGAAGGGGTGGCGGCACACGTGGCGTTCTCGGACCCGGTGTGTCCGTTGATGGTGGACGCGGCCGAGCGGGCGGGAGCGCAAGTCGGTGCGCGAGTGCACCGCGGGGGAGCCTACGTCTGCATCGAAGGGCCGCAGTTTTCGACGCGTGCGGAGAGCTTGATCTACCGAAGCTGGGGGGTAGCAGTCATCGGGATGACGAACATGCCCGAAGCGAAGCTGGCGCGAGAGGCGGAGCTGCCGTTCTGCACGCTGGCGTTGGCGACGGACTACGATTGCTGGCACGAGTCGGAGGAGGCGGTCACGGTGGGGGCGGTGATCGAGATCCTGAGCCGGAATGTGCGGACGGCCAAGGCGCTGCTGGTGAAGGCGGCGGGACTGTTGCCTGACCCGCGCCGGAGTCCGGCCTACCGCGCCCTCGACGGGGCGCTCATCACGTCCCCGGCAGCCATCGGGGAGCCCACGAGGGAGCGACTCGGGTGGCTGCTCGGTCCCTATCTCGACCGATCGTCGGCGGCCAAGGCGCCGGGAGCAATCTCATGAAGGAAGATACAGTACTCATCGTGGGTTCCATGGCGTTCGACGACCTCGAGCTGCCGAGCACGACCGCGAAGAACGTGGTGGGCGGTGCCGCAACGTATGCGGCGTACGCCGCGTCGCTCTTCGCGCCCGCGCGCATCGTGGCCGTGGTGGGCGACGACTTCTCGGAGAAGGACCTGGAGGCGCTGGCGAAGCGTGGCATTGACACGTCGGGGGTCGAGCGGGTGAAGGGCAGGACGTTCCGGTGGGCCGGTCGCTACGGGGCGAACCTGGCAAGCCGCGTGACGCTCGACACGCAGCTGAACGTCTTCGCAGGCTTCCAGCCGAAGCTCCCGTCGAGCTACCGCTCCAGCGAGTATCTTCTGCTCGCGAACATTCACCCCGCGCTGCAGCTGCAAGTCCTCGATCAGGTCGACCGTCCGAAGCTGGTGCTGGCGGACACGATGAACTTCTGGATCGAGGGGGAGCCGACGTTGCTGGAGCAGGTGCTGGCGCGGGTTGACGTGCTGTGCATCAACGACGAGGAGGCGCGGCAGCTGTCGGGTGTGTATCCCCTTCCCCAGGCGGCGCGGATCATCCTTGGCAAGGGCCCCAAGAGCATCATCATCAAGCGGGGAGAGAACGGGTCGATGCTGGTGGACCACAAGGGCATGTTCTGGGTGCCGGCGGTCCCGCTCAACGACGCGGTGGACCCGACGGGCGCTGGGGATTCCTTTGCCGGAGCGATGGTCGGCTACCTCGCCGCCAAGGGCGACCTGAGCCCCGAGTCCCTTCGCAGGGCGCTGTACGTGGGAACCGCGGTGGCTTCGTTCAACGTGCAGGCGGTGGGCACGGCTAGGCTCTCACGACTCACGCCGCACGACGTGAGCCATCGCGTGTCGGAGCTCACGGGTATGACGCACCTCGAACCACTGAGCCGAAGCATCGTGTAGGGCTTCAGCTCTCGAAGGGCCCCCAGGGCGACAGCAGGCGGGCCTGCCTCCCTTGCACCAGAACGGTCGTCGAGGACTCCACGTCGGCGCGCCTCACCAGCGCGAACGCGAGTGCAAGCCCTTGCGCGGACCGGCCCACGCTCGTGACGATCCCCGTCTCCTTGCCGGACGGGACCGATACGACGCTCTGGACGGCCGGGAGATCACCGGGATCGAAGGCCAGACGCTTCAGAACCCTGACGGGCTTGCCGCGGGAGCGCAGCTTCACGACGACCTCTTGTCCCACGTAGCATCCCTTTTGGAAGGAGATGGCGTGATCGTCGAGCCCGATTTCCATGGGGTAGTTGGCGGGACCGAAGTCGCGGTCCAGCCCAGGTATCCCAAGGTCGACGCGAAGGGCATCGAAGGCTTCGGTCGTAACCTTCCCGAAAGCGTCGTCGCTGGCTAGCAGCGTGTCTACGACGTGGGGCGCCTGGTCGAGGGGGCAGAACGACAGGGCCGCCGACGTCCCGAGAAGCCTGCCAGAACAGGAAGCGTGGACACGTGCGTCTTGGGAAGCGAGCTGGGCCACGTCCGTCGCTCGGGGACCGATCGCGAGGACGAAGGCGTGGGGTTCTTCGAGGAGGGCGATCTCGGCGTCTTCCATGATGAGGAAGTGGTCGAGGTGGGCCTGGAGGTCGCTTCGCTTCGATCGGTCGACGGCGAGCAGGACGGTTTGTTCGTGGGGCACGGCGAGGATGTCGGCGACGATCTTGCCTTGTTTGTCAAGGACGAGGCCGTAGACGGCGTGGCCGGTCTGTACGAGGGCGAGGTCGCACGAGAGCATGCCCTGGAGCCAGGAGAAGCGGTCGGGGCCTGACACGACGAGGGCGGCCAAGTCGTCGCGATGGACGAGGAGGGCGCCGTGTCTTGCGAGGAGGTTGGGGCTGGACATGGCCGGTGCTTGGCGCGTCCGGCCGCGGGGTGCAAGGGGGGAAGGGTCGCGGGCTTCCCGAGCCACAATCCCCTTGCTGTCTCGGCTAGGGCCCCCATCCCAGCCTTCCCCCGCCGTCGGGGGAAGGAGCCCTTTCACGGGCCACCCACCTCATGGATGGTGGGCCTTGCCATTCGCAAAGCAAGACCCAGAGTTCGTTCTCTCAGCCCGTCGCTTCGTTCCGGATCAGGGTCCTACTGGACCATGTCCTTGAGGGCCTTGACGGCGGTGGCGCGCACCTTCCTGGAGGCGGGCTTGCCCTTGATGGTCATGGGCTCTTTGGTGAAGGGGTTGATGCCCTGGCGGTCCTTGGTGGCGGGCTTCTTGACGGTCTTGAGCTTGACGAGACCGGGGACGACGAACTCGCCGGGTCCCTTGGCGCCGAGCTCTCGGTTGACGATGTCGGCCAAGCCGCTGAGAACGGCGTTGACGGCTTTCTTGTCGAGCTGGGCTGTCTCGGCCAGTTCGGCGACGACTTGCGCCTTGGTCATGCGCTTGGGTGCATTTTTCTTCTCGGCCATCGCTCTGCCTCCGTGGTTCGACGCGCCTTGGCGCGTCCGGTGGTTGTGCTCACGCTCGCCGTGAGACAAGCGGAGCGCCATGGGTGACACAGTTTCGGGCTAGGATGCAAGGGGTTTACGCACAAACGTGCGTCAGGACGTGGGATCGGTGCTCACGTACCGAGGGACCTTGACCTGCACGGGATCGACGTTCCAGATCTCGCTGGCGTACTCGCGGATGGTGCGGTCAGAGGAAAAGCGCCCCATTTTCGCGATATTGATGACACAGGAGCGGTCCCACCGGGCCGGGTCGAGGTAGGCCTGTTCGACGCGACGCTGGCACTCGACGTAGCTCGCGAAGTCGGCGAGGACGCGGAAGGGGTCGAAGGCGAGGAGGGCGTCGGTGAGGGGGCGGAAGAGGCCGCGGTTGTCGGGGGAGAAGTAGCCTGAGGAGATGAGGTCAATGACCTCCTGGAGCTCCTCGTTCGACTCGTAGATGGCGCGCGGGACGTAACCGTCGGTCATGGACTGCTCGACCTGGTCTGCCGTCCACCCGAAGAGGAAGAAGTGCTCGGGGCCGACCGCCTCACGGATCTCGACGTTGGCGCCGTCGAGGGTTCCGACGGTGAGCGCGCCGTTGAGGGAGAGCTTCATGTTCCCGGTGCCGGAGGCTTCCATGCCGGCGGTGGAGATCTGCTCGGAGACGTCGCAGGCGGGGATCATGCGTTCGGCAAGGGACACGCGGTAGTTGGGCATGAAGTGAACGGACAGTCCGCGGACTTGGTAGTCGGCGGCGATCGTCTCGGCCACGGAGCTGATGAGCTTGATGATGAGCTTGGCGGTCTGGTAGCCGGGGGCGGCCTTCCCGCCGAAGAAGAAGGCGCGGGGGACGCGGAGGGCATCGGGGTTCTTCTTGGCGCGCAGGTACAAGGCGACGATGTGCAGGACGTTGAGCAGCTGGCGCTTGTACTCGTGCATGCGCTTGATTTGCATGTCGAAGAGGGCGTCCGGGTCGGGGGACATGCCGGTGAGGCCCTTGGCGATGGTGGCGAGACGCTCCTTGTTGGCATGTTTGATGGCCCTTACCTGCTTGCGGAAGGCGGGGTCGTCGGCAAACGGGAGAAGCTTTTCGAGCTGATCGAGGTCCCGCATCCAGCCGGTACCGATCTTGTCCGAGATGGCGGCGGCAAGGGCCGGGTTGCACTGCAGCAGCCAACGGCGCGGTGTGACGCCGTTGGTCTTGGCGGAGATCCGGTCCGGGTACATGTCGTGGAAGTCTTTGAAGACGCTTCTCTTGAGGATCTCGGTGTGCAGTTGTGCCACGCCGTTGACGGAGTGGGAGCCGACGATGGCGAGGTGGGCCATGCGAACGCGCTTCTCGTGCCCTTCCTCGACGAGGGACATGCGAGAGAGGCGCTGCAGGTCGTTGGGCCATCGGATCAACACCTCGCGCAGGAAGCGCCGGTTGACCTCGAAGATGATCTGCAGGTGGCGCGGCAAGAGGCGGCCGATGAGGTCCACGGACCACTTCTCGAGCGCCTCGGCGAGCACGGTGTGGTTCGTATACGCGATCGTGCCGCGCGTTATCTGCCACGCCTGCTCCCATTCCATGCCGTGCTCGTCAACGAGGATCCGGAGAAGCTCGGCGATGGCGATGGCGGGGTGGGTGTCGTTGAGCTGAATGGCGACCTTGTCCGGGAGATTGGCGAGGGAGGGATGACACGAAAGGTGACGGCGAATGATGTCGACGAGGGCGCACCGGACGAAGAAGTACTGCTGCTTGAGGCGCAGTTCCTTGCCCAGGACGGTCTTGTCGTTGGGGTACAGGACCTTGGAGATCACCTCGGACCCGTTCTTGTCGGCGACCGCGCGCTCGTAGTCGCCGTCGTTGAACACATCGAGGTCGAACTCCTCGCTGGCGACGGCCTCCCAGAGGCGAAGGGTGTTGACCGTCTCGTTTCCGAAGCCCGCGATGGGGGTGTCGTAGGGCATGCCCACGACGCTTCGGGTGTCGACCCACCGGGCGCGCCACTGCCCGGCCTCGTCGTAGTAGTGTTCGGCCCGACCGTAGAAGTCGACGCGGACTTGTCGCTCTGGGCGCTTGATTTCCCAGGGGTTGCCGTTCTTAAGCCACTCTTCGGGGCGCTCGACCTGGAAGCCGTTGCGCAGCACTTGCTCGAAGATACCGAACTGGTACCGGATGCCGTAGCCGTACCCTGGCAAGCCCAGGGTTGCCATGGAGTCGAGGAAACAAGCCGCCAGCCGGCCGAGGCCGCCGTTGCCCAGACCCGCGTCGTGTTCTTGCTCCAGCAGGTCAGCCAGGGAGATGCCGAGGTCGGCCAGGACCCGCTGACAGTCGTCATAGATCCCGAGGCTGATGAGGTTGCTCGCCAGGGCGCGGCCCAGCAGAAACTCCGCTGACAGATAGTGAACGCGTTTGACGTCCTTGTCGTAATAGGTCTTCTGCGTTTCGATCCACCGGCGCACGAGACGGTCGCGAACCATGTAGGCGAGACTCAGGAACTCGTCGTGCGGCGTCGCGGACTCCAGCACTTTGCCCTGGGAGTACTGCAAGTGGTCCGTGAAGGCGCGGTCCAGGACGATCGGGTTCATGCCCGTGCGGTCGTCCTCCACGCGAATCATGGTTCTGACGTTACCGTCCGCTTGCCCATTCGACATGCCGTGCTCCTTGCCCCGGTTGACGTGAATCCCATCCGTACTAGGGTGGGCACGGTTCGGCGACAAGAACTTCCGTCGGATCCGGCTTCGACGCGATGCAGCGTCGCGGCGGGATGGACGCCACCCCGAGTCGATACCGCGGCCCACCATGAGCACGTATGCATTGCTTCAGGCGGCGGCGATTGGGGGCAACCTGTTCGTGCTCGGGATCGTGATCGGGCGGTGGCGTACGGCGGCGCTGCACCGAGCGTTCTTGTTGTTCCTCGCCGCATCCCTGGGGTGGGCGGCGTTCACGTTGTACTTCGCGCTGCCGGCGTCCGAGGGCCACGAGGTCCTGGCGAAGCGCCTGGCGGCCCTGTTCTGGATCCCTCTCAACTTCTGGATCCTGCGCTTCATGTACCTTTTGCTGGAGCGCAAGCGCGACGCCCTATACTACCTGCTTGCCGCGCTGACGGCGGCATCGGTCGTGCTGTACGTGGGGACCGACCTGGCGCTGGCCGGGTACGAACGATACGACTGGGGTGTGGCGGCGGTGCGGGGCCCGCTTCATCTGCCCATTTCTCTGCTGGTTGCGACGACAGGTTTCATCGCGTTGGTGCACATGGCCCTCGGCTGGAAGCGCGCCACCACGCCGATGCAGGCCCGCTCGCTGGCGGTCCTCACGATCGGGTGCGGGCTGACGTATGTCGCCGTCTTCTCCGCAAACCTCGTGCTGCCGGTATTCGTGGGGTTGCATGGGTTCCCTGAGCTCGGCTCCTACGGGGTCTTCCTCATCAGCCCGTTTCTGTACTTGGCGGTGATGCGCTACGACTTCCTTCGGCTGGACGCTCACCAGGTCGCCCAGCAACTGTTCGAGACCACGAAGGACGGGATTTTGCTCGTGGACGCGGCAAGCGTGATCCGCCAGTCGAACCATGCGGCCCGCGACTTGCTGGCGAACGACGACCCCATCGGACGGCCCCTGGGCGACGTGATCGGGGCCACGCTTCGCCCCCACGGTCCGAGTGAACACTTGACCCTGGGGGAAGGAGCGTCGCTGCGCCACATCGAGGTGACCCGAAGCAAGACCTCGCGTCCCGAAGCGGGGGAGGTCGTGGTGCTGCGGGACGTGACGGCGCAACGGCTCGCGGAGGATGTGCTGCGCAAGTCCCACGACGAGCTGAGCTTGCAGGTGCAGCAGCGCACAGAGGAGCTGGATCAGGCGCAGAAGATGGAGGCGATCGGGACGATCGCCGGAGGGTTCGCCCACGACTTCAACAACATCCTCGCCGCCGTCGTGGGGTTCGCAACGGCGGCCAAATCGGACCTGCCCGAATCCCATCTGGTGCAGAAGGACCTGGACGACATCCTGATGGCGTCGAACCGAGGCCGCGGGATCGTTCGGCAGCTGATGTCGATCACGCGGCGGCGCAAGGCACACAGGTCGGTGATCGACGGGGCTGCGTGTGTCGCGGAGGTGGTGAGGCTTGCCAAGGCCTCGGCGCCCGAAAACGTGGCCGTACGTTTCGAGCAAGCCGCCACGCACGCGGTCCGGGCCGATCCTGCGCGGCTCACGCAGGTGCTGCTCAACATGGCGACCAATTCGTTCCACGCGATGGGCAGGAACGGCGGCACGCTGACCTTCGAGGTGGACATATCCCAGCTGGCGTTCGATCTGGAGTTGGGGGATCGGGAGCAGCTTCCGGCGGGCAGGTACTTGCAGATCACGGTGCGCGACGATGGTCCTGGGATGCAGCCCGAGGTGGCGAAGCGTGCGTTCGAGCCGTTCTTCACGACGAAGGAGGAGGACGGGACGGGGCTTGGGTTGGCCACGGCGCACCGCATTGTGAAGGAGCATGGCGGCGCCATCACGCTGAATACGGCGCCGGGGCGAGGCTGCACGCTGCGCGTGTTGCTGCCTTGCGCGGAGGGGGAGGTCCGGGACGAAGTGCCGGACCAGGCGCCGGTCCCGAGGGGTACCGAGCGGATCGTGGTGGTGGACGATGCGGAGCAGGTGGTTCGGGCCGTACGCAGGATGCTCGAGCCGCTCGGTTATCGCATCCGCGGGTTCACGGACCCGCGGGAGGCACTTCGTGCTGTCCGGGAGGCGCCCGACGAAGTGGACATGGTGATCACGGACCTGTCCATGCCGGAGATGACGGGGGTGGAGTTGTCGGAAGCGCTGCTGTCGTTGCGACCGGACCTGCCGATCCTGCTGGTGACCGGGCACGACACCTACCGAGGCCGTGGGCTGGCCGAATCGACGCGCATCCGATCCGTGCTGTTCAAGCCGCTCGACCCTGCGGCACTGGCGCGGGCGGTGCGCCAGCAGATCGACACGCCTCCTGCTACGCAACGATCGTAGGTGGTGCAAGCTTCTGCCGCGGGCTGCTCGAGTTGGCCCATGGGAAAGGGATCTCGAGCTTCCCTGTCATGAAGCTCCGTGAAACGATCTGCTCCTGCAATGCAGTCCCCATCTGGATAGACCCACGGGAAACGGATCTCGTGCTTCCCTGTCCGCGGGCTCAGAGCCCACGGCAACTCCTGGTGAAGCCCGCCGCAAGGGCGGGCTTTGCGCGATCACCCCATGAGCAAGGTGAGCAAGTGCCTCACCCGTTCGGTCCCACCGGCTCCACCACCGGCACCACCGGGTCCCCTTCCTCCGGCACCCCCGCGCGACGACGCGACGTCGGACGCACCACGGCCGCCAGCTCCCACTTCTCGGCTAGCTCGTACAAGCCCGTGATCGTGTCCGCCACGCCCTGGTAGCGCGCGTTCCACCGCGCCAACGACTCGTTGCGAGCGTTGAGCGTGAGCTGGGCTTCGCGCTCTTCCTTTTGCACGGTCACCAACGACGCGTCCAAGCGCTTGGCCCCGTCCTCGAGGTCCGCCGCAAGCGCGGATGCATCGACCGTCACGCCCTTGCGCTTCGGCTTCGCCGTCATGGGGCGGCTTCGCAGCAGCCCTGCTGCCTTCGCCGCTCGCTGGGATGCAAGTCCCGGAATCGTCGGCGTCTCCCCGTCGAGGCCGTACTCCACTGCGACGGATTGCCCGTAGGTGGCCACGAGCACGTCGCGTGCATCCATCAGCCCAGCGCGCAACGCGCTGAGGGCCTCGTCACGCTCGGCGCGCGACGCGCCGTCGTCGGCCAACTCGTTTGCGTGCGTGATGTCCGCGGCTTTGATCTCGGCGACGGAGCGTTCGAGCGCCGAGCCGAGGGCGACGAGCATGGCTTGGACCGTTGCGTTAGCTGGCGGACCTTCAGGAAAGAGGATGCGCTCGATGATGGGAGCCACCTCGGGAGCCTGCACCTTCACGGAGCCGAGGACGGTGTTGGAAATCGTTGCCCGGTCCGAAACCATCTTGGTCACTTCACCCGCCATGAATCCTCCTTCCGGACGGCCCCCCTTTGGGCGTCCGAGGCGGATGAGCCTAACCGATCTAAAGGGTGCTGAAAACTCCGTGTCGACGTCTTGGGAGCGAGGCTGGAGAATGAACGCCGCGGCTCGAACCCTTCTCGGTGGGTCCTGCGAAAGCGCGGCCGGGAGCGAAGCGCTTGGAAGGGCCACCGCTGACGCGCCACGGCGCCAATGCCGAAGGGAACGCGGAGCTCGTGACGGGCCTCTGGCTGGACGTGGAGGTCGAGTTCCGATCCATCCCCGACTTCACCTGGTGGTGCTCCTGCTCCGATCCCCCCAACACCTACGGCACCGGTTTCCCGCCTGCGCTCTGCGCCGAGGCATGCGGCGAGATGACGGACCTAGCGAACTGCGGCCACATCGGCGTGCCCATCAAGATCAACACCGTCCGCTTCAAGCTCGGGTTCGTTCCCGAGCGGCGAGAGGGCTGCGACCCTCTCCGGACCATCAACCCGCTCGATGCGCCCGACCCACGGCTCGCGTGGATGGAGCACTTCCCCGAGGGCAAGGCCTACCGGCAGGATTGTCTGGTCGTCCGTCCCGTCTTGGCCTGGGGGTTCCGTCGTGAACCTTTCGTTCACATCTTCGAGGACGCGTTCGAGGTCAACACCTATCATGGCCCCGGGATGGCCGCCGCACCCGACCTTGGCAACTGCAGCACCGCAGCCCACATGTTGGAGTCTGTGGCCTGCACCCTCTTTGACTGCCAAGGCATGATCCAAGGGGAGGCTAACCAATCCATCGAGAGCGTGGTGCGAGACGCTCTGGGCACCGCCATCGCACGCGAAGTACTGCCCTTCTTCCAGTACGGGGAGGCCGATGGCCCATTCGCCGCTCCGTCCAACGGGCCCGGGTGCCCCCTGATCGACAGCACGAGTGACCAGGACGTGGTCTGTCATGAGTCGATCCGGTCGGACATGCTGCCGGCTTCCCTGACCTACCGGGCCTACGACTGGCTGGCTGCCCCGTTCGCTCCGATCGGGCCCCAATCGTCCGGTCAATTCCCCGTCCACGACGTGCGCCCGCGCTGTCCCGCGGGCTCCACCGCCGTCACGGCGCCAACACCAACGAAGCAAGGAACGGCCGCGCGTGGTGACTGCGTGACACCGGATTGGCCTCTTCCACACCGTGTCGCCCCCGTGATCCACTTCGACTACCTCGCGGACCCGGACGGCGACGGCTTGGTGGGCCTCGACAACTGCCCCTTCGTTCACAACCCGTCGCAGGCGGACTCCGATGGCGACGGGGTCGGCAACGAGTGCGACATCTGCCCGTCGCGGAACAACCCAGATCAGGACGAGGTGGACCTGGATGGTGACGGCATCCCGGAAGCGTGCGAGCGCCCCGACCAGTGCCCTTGCGACCCAGTGAACGACTCCAGTCTGCCGCAGGACAACGACGGCGTATGCAACTACTGCGACGGCAGGCTCGGCGGGCCGGGCAGCTTCTGCGCGTCGTACTGCGGTGGTGAGCAACTCTCTGCGATCGACAACTGTCCCGTTGTGGACAACCCGGACCAGAGGAACTGCAACGCGGACGCGGAGCGGGCGCGCGACGCCTCCGTGATGGGCGATGCCTGCGATCCCGTTCCGTGCGCCTTGTTCGTGCCCGAACACCGCGGAGAGATCTTGGACTCCCGCGAAGTGGGCTCGTCCAGCGGCTACAACATCTTTCTGGATACCGTCTCGTGGATCGAGCTGTCCGGGATTCGCATGGTGCCGGTGGGGTCGCACCGGAGCACGGGGTTCTCCTTCGCCCCGGGTGCCACTTCGTTTCCTCCCGAGCAGCGCATGGTGCAGGCGGATACCGAGTACAGGGCGTGCGTGGACCTCGGCGAGCCCGCAAATGTGGTCTGCCGCATCCCCGCGAACATCGCCAACAGGTTCATCACGGAGACGGACAACGTGGGCGCGGAAACGCAACTCTCCGTGTGGCACCGCGTCTGGATGCAGGGAGTGACCAAGCCAGGCACCGCATCCAACGGCTCGGACTGGAACCCACTCGACCCCGGTGTCAAGTACCTCTATGACGAGTCCACGGTCATGAACCGGGTGTGGAACTGGAAGGAGGACTACTTGCGTTGGTCCCAGGGCTGGGGCGCGGGGACAGTTCCCGCCAAACCGTCGAACCCCGGCGAAGGTGTCGCGCGTTTCTGGGTCCACGGCCGCACCAACGTGGGCGAGTCCGAGGACCCCTTCGGCTTTGGCTTGCACGCCATGCCCGTGGACAACAGCGGCATGCACGCTGCGGACCGCTCCCGCCTCGTGAACCACTACCAGACCACGCCCCCGGTCTCCGAGGAGATCACCGCCCGTCGCTTGCTCAAGTCCCTGTTCATTGGACCCTGGGACTTCTTCTTCGGCCGTCCGTGCCTCGACTGTCCCATCGAGCCCTCGTGGCCCGGGGACAATTGCCTGGACTGCGGTCCAATGGGCAGCATCCTCGGACAGATCGACCCGTACGAGGTCAATGTGATCGTCGTCCTACCCCAGGAGTACGGCGGGGGCCTCGGCGTGCTTCGGCGCGACGGACAACTGCAGATGGTCACGCACAAGCTCAGCCAACGACTCCGCGACACGCTCGAGAGCGGAGCGACGCTGGTGGGCTCGGTCGAGCCTTCCACGAGCGTCGGCGCGGGATCGAGCGCGCCGGCCGGCGTGGCCTTGTCCCCGGACGGAACCCAGGTGCTCGACCATGTGGTGCAGCGGCGTGGCAGCTTCGTCACGCAGCGCGACGCCATGGGTGATGCAGAGCTGCCTGTGCCGCTGTCCTCCACCAGCGTCCAGCCGTGGTCCACGGCTTCCGCCCCCGCACCGCGCACGGGATTCCAGGCGGTGTACAGCCAGGCGGCCGCACGCACGTTCCTGGTGGGCGGCACCGATGCTGCCACGGGACTGCCGACGCGTGACATCTGGTGGAACGACGTGGCCTCGGGCGCGTGGTCGAAGGTTCCGCTCGAGGGCTACACACCCGGCAAGGTCAACGCGGCCACCTATTCGTACCGTGAGGGCAAGCTATGGGTGTTGGATGAGGTCGCCATGGGGCCGATCAGCATGGCGAGGCTCACGCGGGTCGACCCAGTGACGGGGACGACCGAGGAGGTAGGCCGCTGGCCTCGCCTTCGCCTGGGTTCCAAGTGGGTGTTCGATCGTCACTGGTTGGCGTTGGACCAGGACGGGGCGGTGCTGCTGGTGGCGTCGAGCGCGATGACGAACAAGCATGTGATCGTGCGCTTGCAGGAGACGGGCGCCGGCGCACGGGTGGACGGCGTGCGGATCGGGCAGTTTGCGTTGGCGGGGCCACCCGCGGTGGACGGCTCGGGCTACACGCTGCTGCTCGAACGCAAGGGCAAGGTGCTTCCCGAGCTCAAGCGGCTCCAGACGCTGGGAGCCAAGCCGGGCAAGTGGCTGGACGTGGGAGGATGCCTGTGATGAGCAAAGACCTGATCGGGATAGCGAGGAGCCGGTCCCCGGCGTACGCGTCGAGAAAGGGCTGGGCGCTCGGCCTGCTCGGGCTTGCCTGCGGTGCGGCGTGCAGCGCCTGCGGCGAGTCCGACGGCGGACCTGTCCCTGCGTCTGATGCCGCGGCCGACACACTCGACGCCGGCTTCGAAGCGGACGTATCGCGACCGGACGCGGAGGCAGGGACGGACGTGGGTCCCGACGCGACGGACGCGGACGCGGACGCGGACGCGCCCTGGGACGGCAAGCCGGACGGGTGCGATGCGATGGCGCCGCACCCCGCGGTGCCCGAGGGATGGGAGCGGTGGAACGGGTGGTCATGCGACTGCCCGCTGTTTCTGCCCGGCACCACCGGGCAGATGCCGCCACCCATCGAGTGGGAGCCGTGCAAGGAGACCGTGACGGCAGGGTTGTCGTGCCGTCGCATGAAGCACACGTGGAACGAGACGGGGCCGAATACGCTTTCCTTCTTCCCCAAGATGAGTATCGACCCTACTTCCGGCGCTCCACTACTATCGTTCGGGCGGCTGTTCTACGAAGGGAACCCGGACGTCGTCTATCGAATTGTCGCCGAGGCAGACGGCCCAGTGCGCAACGCCTTCATGAAGGTCAACCCCGCCGGAAAGGGGTGCGGAGTGTATGAGGAAGCATTGAACGAAGGCAGATATGTGTCCCGTGCCTACGGCGATACCTGGGACGGTCCGGTTACGGATCCGAACGTCCCGCTCGTCGAGGGTGCTGTTGCCGGCCACGTGGGGGAGACAGAGCCCTCGACCGTCCTGAAGCTCCCGCCGGGCCTGCCTTCGACCTGGTCTGCTTCTTCACAATGGCTCGTCCAATGGACGAACACCCAAGTGGCCTGGAGCTGGGACCTCAAATCCAAGCACACCATCTACGACCCGGCGACAGACCCGGACCACCTGCCTGGTTGGCGCCCGTTCCCCATCGGCGAGGACGTGATGGTGGAGGTGGGCGACGGCCGTCCCGCCGGGGTCATGACGTGGAACGTGAACGACGGTCTGCGCCCGTTGATCCGGTGGTACGGGGACGCTAACCAGGCCGCAGGCAACTTCGGCACCGACGGCAAGGACATGGTCTGGACGTATGTGGCCGGCAAGGACCTTGGCAGCGCAAAGTACGAGACGATGTCGGTCATGACCGTGCCGTTCAGCACGTCCGCGGCCGAGGTCGAAGCCACGTCGCGAAGACTGCGCTCCGACGTCAAGGGGTTCGAGCCAGACGGCTGGGTCGTGGGTTGCGGCTACGCGGCGAGGGGGGTAGGGCTCTCCGCTCCCTTGAACAACGCGCTGTTCATCGTCCGATTGTCGGACGGCGTGTCGTGGACCCTGCCGGGTCGCCTGGCGCCCAACGGTGAGCACTGGGGCAACGTCTTGGGGATCACCTGTGACGAGGTGTTCGCCACGATGGCCGAGGACACCATCGTTCGTTTGCTTCGCTTCCGGCTCGACTCGCTCGGGCCGGGCACGCCCCCAGATTGACGCTGGGACCTGCAACGCAGTTCCCATCTGGATAGACCCACGGGAAACGGATCTCGAGCTTCCCTGTCCGCGGGCTCAGAGCCCGGCAATTCCTGGTGAAGCCCGCCGCAAGGGCGGGCTTTGCGCGATCACCCCATGAGCATGGTGAGCAAGTGCTTCACCCGTTCGGTCCCACCGGCTCCAACGGCTCCACCACCGGGTCCCCTTCCTCCGGCACCCCCGCGCGACGACGCGAGGTGGGACGCACCACGGCCGCCAGCTCCCACTTCTCGGCGAGCTCGTACAAGCCCGTGATCGTGTCCGCCACGCCCTGGTAGCGCGCGTTCCACCGCGCCAACGACGCGTTGCGAGCGTTGAGCGTGAGCTGGGCTTCGCGCTCTTCCTTTTGCACGGTCACCAGCGACGCGTCCAAGCGCTTGGCCCCGTCCTCGAGGTCCGCCGCAAGCGCGGATGCATCGACCGTCACGCCCTTGCGCTTCGGCTTCGCCGTCATGGGGCGGCTTCGCAGCAGCCCTGCTGCCTTCGCCGCTCGCTGGGATGCGAGTCCCGGAATCGTCGGCGTCTCCCCGTCGAGGCCGTACTCCACTGCGACGGATTGCCCGTAGGTGGCCACGAGCACGTCACGGGCATCCATCAGCCCGGCGCGCAACGCGCTGAGGGCCTCGTCACGCTCGGCGCGCGACGCGCCGTCGTCGGCCAACTCGTTCGCGTGCGTGATGTCCGCGGCCTTGATCTCGGCGACGGAGCGTTCGAGCGCCGAGCCGAGGGCAACGAGCATGGCTTGGACCGTGACGTTGGCTGGCGGTCCTTCAGGAAAGAGGATGCGCTCGATGATGGGAGCCACCTCGGGAGCCTGCACCTTCACGGAGCCGAGAACGGTGTTGGAAATCGTTGCCCGGTCCGAAACCATCTTGGTCACTTCACCCGCCATGAATCCTCCTTCCGGACGGCCCCCCTTTGGGCGTCCGAGGCGGATGACCCTAACCGATCGGAAGGGTGCTGAAAACTCCGTGTCGACGTCTTGGGAGCGAGGCTGGAGAATGAACGCCGCGGATCGAACCCTTTTGGGTGGGTCCTGCGAAAGCGCGGCGGGGTGCGAAGCGCTTGGGAGGGCTGCCTCGAACGCGACACTGGGCCGGAAGGACGTTCGGAAGGCAGGGTCCATGGGGAAAGGGAGTCCCAAAGGGTTTCGGACGGCATCTTCACCTGCAAGAGGCTCAAGAAAAGGCTTTGGGACGGGGTCTTCATTTTGGAGGTGCCGTGTCGATTTCGCGCAACCGATCCTGCCGCTGTCCGAACAGGGGTTGTGACACCGGACACCCGAGATCAATCGCCTGTTGCGCACGCAAAGGTTCCCGATACACTGCGGGCAGCCAAACCACCCACATGTACGATGCCCCCTCCGAGTACAGCACACGCTCCGGGCTCGCCAACGCCCGACCCGCTGGCAGGGACCAGGTATAGGGCGCGCTCGCTCATCGACGAAGGTGGGATGGGCGCCGTGTACCTCGCCGAGCACACGGAGCTGGGGCACGAAGTGGTGATCAAGCTGCTCCACGAGCGCGTGGCGCAGGATCGAGACATGATCGACCGCGTGCGCCTCGAGGCGCAGACGCTGGCCGGCATCTTCGCGGACGACCACCGGAACGAACTGCGAAGGAAGGGCGCATACCTCGGGCGCGTCGTCGTGCGCGAGTCCGAGTCGATCTCGCCACCAATACAACCGTTGCGCATCTACCCCAAGCTCCCGCGCCGCAGCGATCCCCGACAGTCCACTTGCCGTCCAGTAGTCGACGGCTTCGCGACCAAGTCGCTCCGTCCATCGTCGCTGCCCGCGCAATCTCGCCGCCAACCTCTGCAATTGCTGATTCGCCATCGTGGCCTCCCGTTGGTGGCGCCGTCGTTGGCGCCCGAGGCCGATGCTCGCGGAAATTCAAGTGCAGGGTCAGGGTACCGTCGGGCGGATAGATACTCGTGAGGTTTCCGATCGACTTCAGCTACGTGATCTCTTCCTCCTCACCCAAGCTTCGCTCGGCACACCGCGGCCAAGCCATCGTGGGAGCGTGGCGACCGCGGGCACGCAGGTGGACTGGGCGCCCCTTCTTCGCCGAGTGTTATCGGCGTTGGGTTTTCCTACCCGCCTACCCCGCCGACTTGCGAAAGGCGATCGGACTTCTCATGCTATCCGCTGGGCGGAAGGCATCAAAGGCCCCAGTACGGCCAACCCCAGACGACTGGGCTGCCGGACTGCGCGGAGACGGAGAAGGACGGGCGCGACATCTCCAACTGACCGGAAGCAGGTCCCCGAGGAAATCGGTATACCCAGCCCTCGTTCACGCTCCTCAGTACAGCGCCAGCCCGTTCCATGGCGTCAAGTTGGCTAGTAGGCAGCGCGCACGCTTCATCCAAGGTCGGAACCGCTTCATCCGCTGTTTCGATCGCTTGCGACACGGAGCTGATGGTGCCATAGCGCAGCGCAGAAGGCAGATCCTCTCCCAGCGAAGCGGCGCGCGCGACGTTCAATTTCAGCGTGAGCAACTCAGCTAGAAGCTGAGCGCGCACTTGAGGCGGGCGCAAGTCGTCGCCATGAGCCAGATGTGCCGGCAGTGCACTTTGGCTTACCGCAATTGCCTTCACTTTCGAGTGATTGCCAGGCGGTCTGTGACAGATCGTGACCATGCTCCCCTGTGACGGCTCGACTTTGCCAGCCGCCGAAGCAGGGGTGGGGGCGGGGGGCAGCCCCGCTCGAAGTAGCGTGAGTGCGGTTGACTCGCTTGTCACAAGAAAAGCGGCTCCCCCAACTCCGACCTGCAGCGGGAGGAAGGGAGTGATCTCGACGAACTCCGAACGCCAGAACTCCAGTGGCACAGCGGATGTCTTTTTTGGGAGCTGGCCAGGGTTCGGAGCCGGAGTGCCGAACACCGCAAGCGGTGCTTGGCTCGCGGGATCATACGGCGTCCAAACGTGGATGTTATTCTCCGCGTGGACTTCGCCTAGCGTCCAGTAGTAGTTGTCAGCCACGGGAGGCACCACGTCCCAGCTTTCTCGATCGGGGAAGTTCCCCGAGGGGTCCACGTTGTATAAGACTTGGTTTTGGTCGTTCCAACTCCAAGGCCAGAACATGTACCACAAATCACTCGCGCCAATAGCTGCTCCGGGAGAATCGGCGTCGCCGAGGTAGTCGGCATCGTCATCGTCGAGACGCAAGGTCTTTCCAACGGTCTCTTGGCCAACCGATATCGTGAAATCGAAGAACCCATCGTAGGTCGTGTCGGGTACGAAGAGGCCCGCCGTCTGCCTCTGCGCATAGACATCGTTGGCTGCGTCTCGGGCGATCACAGACCATTCCTCGAGGGTATAGCCGACAATCCCGGTGGCACGCACCTTGAACGCATTCAACGCGGAGCTCACGGGCTGACTTGAGCAAGCGCCCTCGGATCCCAGCTCGACATCGATGCGATACCAGCAGTCCCCACCCGTGATGCAGGCGCTTCCGGTCTTGGGAAGAGGTCCCCTGTAGAGAGCAGTCCAGGCGTTGTCCCGGAATTCAGAGTCGGGAAGCTCTACCACTACATCCGTGCCCCCGCCGTCTGCCCATTTGTCGGACGTTAGCGTGTAGCAGACCGACGCGGGCTCGAGCCTATCGTTGAAGCCCCCGACGTCGCCATCAAACACCTCGATGGAGATATCAGGCGTGGTGGGGGGGAAACTCACCCACAACGTTGCGGACTTGTACTCCAACGTAGCGTTGCCGGGACCAGTGACTGTGAGAAGCTTCCCATCGTCGCCGTCGGGAGTCGGAAAGCCCCATACCTGACGTCCGGGCTGCAGCCCTTCTGGGCTTCCATAGAAGACATAGCGATTCCCGTTGACATCCACCCCTTCGGCGTCGTCGTAACCATCGCCATCCACATCCGATGTTGAGAACGAGTGGTACACCGCCCCGCCAAAGTCGAACGGATGTGCAACCAACCCTGCAACGCTGCCATCGAAATACAAGGGTCGTCCCTGAAGCACAACGAGAAAGTCGTCGAACGGATCGGATGCAGAGCTCTTGTCCGAGTTGAAGTTGCCCCGTGTTGCGAAGGGTTTGGGCGTGCTCGGTTGAGGGGTCCCGCATGGAAGAAGGAAAGAAGGTACTAGCCAAGTCACGTCAACTGGCAGGCCACCGGCTCCCCATGTCAGCTCCAAGTGATAGGAGCTGTTCACGCAATTGACCAACAGCGTGTCGCCCTTGCCGTCAGCGTCGATATCGCCTTGGACGGCGTAGTCGGCTTCCATGATGGCCGTGAAGAGATCGCGGAATCCGGGGGCTGATTCGTACCTTGATATGTTGAGCCCCCTCCATATCCCTCACGGTCTATTCCGAGCACTTCCGGCTTGCCGCTGGGCCCCGGCAGTACCGTGAGACAGGGTCCGCCGGAATCTCCCTGCTGGATGACGCCAGTACTCGGTCCGCCCCAGTACGCCACGAATAGCAACGGATCGGGCGCGGGATGGCCAGGGCTGGGGATGTCCTGGCCGAGCGAGAACTCACGCGAGTCGAGGAACGTTCCGGTACGCCCGTAGCCGAAGCACCTCGCGTGAGGATTGTTGGACACAAGCGTAGGTACGTTCGGCTCGAGGCTGATGGCGCGGGTCCACCCACTGGACTGGCCGCCGATCACGAAGGGCGTACGGAGCTTCATCAGTGCAACGTCGCGGGTCGGATGATCGAACATCTGGTCGGGAAGCGGATCGCGTTCCTGTATCGCCCCACCAGTTGAGTTCCGCATCGCGAACTTCGACCTCCACGTGGGGTAGTCTGCCCGACTGGCAATGTGCTGTGCGGTAAGGACCCACTCGTTGCTCAGCAAAACGGCGCTCCCGTCATCGTCATATTTGCCGTTGTCCCACTTCTTCACCCACGGCATTCCTTGGGCCTGAGCATCTTCGGGCTGACCATCGGTGATCGCGGAACTCGTGCCTGCAACGTCGATGTCGTCCGGTCGATCGGTGCCGCACGCGCCCGCGACTACAGCCCCACACACGATGCCGACAGGCAGTACGCGTCTCCAAATACGGTTGCTCATGGCAAGTCACCTCTCATGATCCAATTCCACCCGACACAACGCAGTAGGTAGGAGCGTGACAAGCACGGTGTTACCATCGCTCCCTCTTCGAGGGACCGTCTTCGTTCGCCCGATCGTTCCCCGCACGAGGACCTCCGAGCCCACGGAGTCGAACCCGCAGCAGAGCATGGTGATGTCCCCGTCACAGGCAAAGTCGACGGGATCGGGCGCCTGGAGCAACACCGGGGCCGACCCCACGTACAGGGTCAGTGCGCCAAACTGCGTGTTGCAGCACGGGTCGTTCTCCCCACACTTCGCCTGTGTCTGCCCGCCGGGTACCGCCTGTAGGCTCCCGCGCAGGATCACCGTAGACCCATCGGGGGCGTCTTGCCAGTCCTTCGTCTCCGCCGTTGGTGGGCACGGCGGTACGGCTGCGGGTCGGAATGGGCATCCGATGTCGGCAAGGCATGTCGTCGTCCCCGCGTGGAATCGCGTTCGCCAGAATTTGGACGGCACGGTTGACTCGTTGGGAGCGATCCACGACCCGGGCTCGACGCGCGAATGAGGCGGCATCGAGGGACAAGGCTGGGGACGGGGAGCCGCCACTCGCGGGCAGGGGTGTGGCTCGCATCGGACGAGCGAGAGGGTGCTCCAGATCGCGCCGAGTAGAAGCAACATTCTCCCCGTGGATCCCCTCGCAAGATCGGCCAGACCATGCACCGTGCTCCGTCTCATCGCACACCTCCACCGGGCCGCACCACCCGCGAGCGCTGGGGAGATTGTGCAACCTCGCGGTGCTGCGGCAGTCATATGACCCGACGAGGGTCAGGGTACTTGCTATCCTGATATGCCGTCAACCGGCCGATAGAAATTTGAACGCCTTTCGCAAGTCAAGACAAGCCCAAGGGCAGACCGCGGGGATGGGACAGGAAGGACTCGGGGGAACGGCGGTGTCCAAGGCCGGCAAGGCGGGTGGGCCCGGCTCCCCGGGCAACCCAGGCGACAACGGCGCCGCGGCGGCGGCAGGGATCCTATCCGCATCAGGATACACCCCCGCACACGGCTCCGACGGCACCCACGGCTGGCCCGGACAAGGCGGCTGCGCCAGCTGGTCCAACACCGGCTGCGTCGGACCCAGCGGCGGCGCGGCGGCCTCGACGGCTGCGGTTTTTTTTCGGGAACCAAGGGCTCCGGCGGCGGCGCCTCCATCGCCCGGCTGCTTTGGGACAGCTCCGTCACGCTGCAGGATGGCTCGGTCACCTCGGGTGTGGGAGGCAAGGGAGGGGATGGGGGTGCGGGTGGGGCCGCGAGCTTGGGACAGCTCGGGGCCACCGGTGGCGCGTCAGTGCACCTCGGCATGGAAAGCGCCGGCCAAGGAGGCACCGGTGGCAACGGCGGGCCAGGAGGCTCCGGCAGCGGCGGCACGGGCGGACCGTCCTACGCGATCGCGCACAAGGGGGCTGCACCGGTCCAAGCCGGAACGGTGACGCTCGCGCCCGGGTCCGCGGGGGGAAAGGGACTCGGCGGACAGGCCCAGGGCGCAACCAAGGCGCCCGATGGCCTGGAGGGTCTGGCGGCGCAGGTGGCGCAAGTGCCGTAGGACCGGAGCGGAGTCGGGCTGACTCGATGCAAGCTCCTAGCCCGGCTCTGCCGGGCTTCACAGGTCCTCAGGGTTTGCCGTGGGCTTCTCCCGGGGGCAAGTGACATCAAGTGAGCAGCCCGCGGCAGAAGCGCAACTCGGTCGAAACGGTGGGGATGGCGGGGCCGCGGGACTGCTGGTTGGGCGCGCCGGGTCCTCGGCGGTGCCGCGTGCTACACTCCGGCCATGGCAGGCAGAGTCAACATGGCCGACGCGGACTTCGAGCCGACGGACGAGGATTTCGAGCGACTGATGCAGGAGGCTTTCGCTGACGTGCCGGCCACGAACCAGAAGGTCCTCGCCCGCTTCTGGGACGAAATCGCCACTGTGCGGGCGATGGCGGAAGAGTTGGCGGAGGCGGCAGTCCGCAAGGCGGAATCGAAGGCATGAGGCCGGTGCTGCTCGTGATCGCCGGGCCCAACGGCTCGGGCAAGACCACCGTGACAGTCCGACTCCGGGAAGAGCGGTGGGCGTCGCAAGCTACTTCGCCACAGGGAACGTCGTGGTCGACTGCAGAACGAGCGGCATGACTTGGTCCTCCGCCGCGTTCGCCGGGCGCAGCCCGAATTTCATCCCGTGGGTGAAGGAGCCGGACTCCGCGAGCCTGCGGCCCACGGTCAGCACGACCTCGCCCGCCCCGAGGGACTCGAACTGCACGAGCTGTCCGCCCTCCGGCAACCCCGGCTTGCGCAAGTCGCTGCCTGCGGCGTACTGCCTCGTTTCGACGACAAGCGTCACCTTGTCTCCCTCGATCTTGGCGACCTTCACCATGCGATAGGACACGAAGTCGAGACCTCCGTAGACATCGCGGGATCGTGCGATCCACGTGGCGCCGACCCCGACCGGGTCCTTGGGCGCCGCGATGGAGAACGCGGCAAGGGTCTCGAGAACGGCGACGAGGTTGTGCTCGAGCTCAGGACGCGCCTTGGCCGCCCGCTCGATGGAGGCGATGCGGATGCCGCCACCGGGCTCGAGGGACCAGGACACCTTGCTGTCCTTCATCTTGGCGACTTCGTCCGCGATCTCCTTCGGGATCTGCCCCGGCTGCTGAGCCGACAGGGCGATCTTGGTGAGCTTCGACGACACGGGCAAGGCGAGAAGGGGGGCGTCGTCGGCCGGCTTGGTCTTCGGCTTCTGCACGCTCAGGCCGAACGTCATGTCCACGGTAGGCAAGCTCGCCCGAGCGCCCATCATGGTCGCGATGGTGAAGGACAGCGTCTTCGGGAGCTCGTCGGAGGTCGGAGCCAGGCTGACGCGCGGCTCGGCTCCCAGCGTGCCGACCTCGAGGTGGATGGGGGCGCCCACGGCATGGGTCGCGTTCGCGCGCTCGGGGGTGAACACGCCGCTTACCGGGGGCCCGTCTCCTTCTTCCGGTGCCGCAATCGGGGCGGCCGCGGAAGCGGACGAAGCAGCGAGCACCTTGCCAAGCGCGGGATCGACGACGACCGAGTTGTCCTCCGGTTTGGGGGTGGTGGACGACGGCTTCGACGGCTTCTCTTCGCAGGCGATGAGAGCGAGCAGGGCGATTCCGGCGATGCCGGTCGCGAGCAGGGTCCTGAGCGTGTTCATGAACGGAGGATTTACCTAGGCTGCGGTTGCCGGGCAAGAGGGCACGCGGGGGAGCGGGGGGGAACTGGAGAACCGGGGACCGGGAGCCGTGAATTGGTAGCGAAATGGTGAGCAGTCATGCGTTGCACCCCCGGCGGCCTCCCGACACACCCCGGCAGTGCCCGCGTCACGCAGGGCC